>Ga0182741_1000031_pt1 | contig 238198 bp, 228 predicted proteins | sample eDN5th37CBELigOP_FD_128874 | JGI IMG/M metagenome (GOLD analysis project Ga0182741, IMG submission 128874) | Enriched Organic Plus compost microbial communities from Emeryville, California, USA - eDNA 5th pass 37_C BE-Lig OP (version 2) (version 2) ...
ATTCTCATTGAGGAATAGAATGGCGCCGCGGCCCCAGGCCACCCATTCATTCCGATCCAGACATCAATGACGATGATCCAGCGACGCAAGCACGTGGCCCCGAACCCGGCCGCCCAGGCCCCCGCCCCCCTCCCCCTCGCCGCCGCCCTGATGACGGGCCTGGCGTTCGCTTCGCCCTTCGCCGCCACCGCGCAGGACGCGGGGGCCGGCGTGGACGCCACCGCCGCGACCGGCGGCCCTTCGGCCGACGACCAGGTGCGCACCCTCGGCAAGGTGGAAGTGGTCGGCACCGCGCCCAAGCGCTACACCGCCGACAAGGTCGATTCGCCCAAGTTCACCCAGCCGCTGGTGGACACCACCCAGACCGTGAGCGTGATCGCCGCCGACCTGTTCAACGAACAGGGCGCGACCACCCTCACCGACGCGCTGCGCAACAGCGCCGGCGTGGGCACCTTCTTCGTCGGCGAGAACGGCAACACGACCACCGGCGACACGGTGTTCATGCGCGGCTTCGACTCGTCGGCAAGCATCTTCGTGGACGGCGTGCGCGACCTCGGCTCGGTGTCGCGCGACGTCTTCAACCTGGAGCAGGTCGAGGTCACCAAGGGCCCGGCGGGCACCGACAACGGCCGTACCGCCCCCGCCGGCGCGATCAACCTGGTGAGCAAGCAGCCGATCATGGAGGACGCGGCCGCGGCGACGTTCTCCTACGGCAGCGCCGCGCAGCGCCGCGCCACCGCCGACCTGAACCGGGTGGTCGGCGACCACGCCGCGTTCCGCCTCAACCTCATGGCCCAGGACGGCGGCGTGCCCGGCCGCGACGTGCTCGAGCGCAAGCGCTGGGGCATCGCGCCGTCGCTGGCGTTCGGCCTCGGCACGCCGACGCAGGTGAGGCTCAACCTGCTGCACGTGGACCAGGACAACATCCCGGACGGCGGCGTGCCCACCATCGGCCTGCCCGGCTATTCCACGCCGGATCCCGCGCGCCCGCAGATCGGCGAGGCGCCGGCGGTGGATCCGTCGAACTTCTACGGCACGCGCTCCGACCACGACGACGTCGCCGTGGACATGGCCACGCTGCGCATCGACCACCAGTTCGAGGGCGGCGCCTCGCTGCGCAACACCACGCGCTGGGGGCGGAACGAGCAGGACTACATGCTGACGGCGTTCATGCTTTCGGCGGACCCCGCCCGCTTCCAGACGCCGGACCTCGACGATCCCTCGACCTGGCTGGTGCTGCGCAGCCTCCCGACCTTCAAGGACCAGCGCAACACCATCCTCGCCAACCAGACCAACCTGCTGTTCCATTTCGGCGGCGACGGGCACGTGCAGCACGACCTCAGCGCCGGCGTCGAGCTGGCCCGGGAGGAACTGGAATCGCACGGCCTCGCCGCGCTCGACGGCACCACCTGGCCGCCGGCCAACCTGTACGACCCGGACCCGGACGTCGCCGGCCTGCGCTGGGGCCGCAACGGCACCGGCGGCAAGGGCCGCACCGACACCATCGCCGCCTACGCCTTCGACACGATGAAGGTGGGCGAACGCTGGCAGTTCAACGCCGGCGCGCGCGTGGACCGCTACACCACCGACTTCAGCAACCGCGTGGTCTGCGGGGGCCGCAACGCGCCGGCCTGCGGCAGCCTGCCGGACGGCAGCGTCGTCCCGGGCGTGGACGCGAGCGACTCCGACACGCTGTTCAGCTGGAAGGCGGGCGTGCTGTTCAAGCCGGCGGCCAACGGCAGCCTCTATGCGAACTACGCGATCTCGCAGCAGCCGCCCGGCGGCAGCAGCCTGGAGCTGAGCTCCGCGGCCAACAACGCCAACAACCCGGTGTTCGACCCGCAGGAGGCGCGCACCGCCGAGATCGGCACCAAGTGGAACCTGTTCGGCGACGGCCTGCTGTTCACCGCGGCCGTGTACGACACGCGCGTCCGCAACGAGATCGTGCAGGACCCCACCGACCTGCAGTACTACCAGACCGGCGAGAAGCGGGTCCGCGGCCTCGAGCTGACCGCGGCCGGCAACCTCACCGACGCCTGGTCGGTGTCCGCCGGCTTCACGACCATGGACACCGAGGTGGTGAAGGGCCCGCCGGTCACCGCGGACGGCTCGTCCGTGCTGAGCTACACCCCGCGCAACGCCTTCACCGCCTGGACCACCTACCGCTTCGGCAACGGCTTCTCCATCGGCGGCGGCGCGCGCTATGCCGGCGGGATGCACCGTGGCACCGACGGCGCGGTGGGCACCCCGCGCTACACCGAGTCGTACTGGGTGTTCGATGCCGTCGCCGGCTACGAGTTCAACGAGCGGGTCTCGCTGCGCCTCAACCTGTACAACCTGCTGGACGAGGACTACGTGGCGGCCATCAACAAGAGCGGTTACCGTTACACGCCCGGCGCGCCGCGCTCGGCGATGCTGACCGCCAGTTTCCGCTTCTGACCGAGCCTGCAACGATGCTCCTGCACATCCCCGGCGTGCTCGACCGCGAACGGCTGGCCAAGGTCCGCTCGGCGCTGGACGGCGCCGAGTGGGTGGACGGCCGGCAGACCGTCGGCGCGCAGGGGGCGCAGGTCAAGCGCAACCTGCAGCTGGCCGAGGACTCGCCGCTGCGCCGCGAGCTCGGCGCGATCGTGCTCGACGCGCTGGGCCGCAGCCCGCTGTTCTTCGCCGCCGCGCTGCCCCTGCGCATCCTGCCGCCGCGCTTCAACCGCTACGAAGGCGGCGGTACCTACGGCGCGCACGTGGACGGCGCGGTGATGGCGCTGCCCGGCGGCCCGCGTCCCGGCGAGGCCGGCTGGGTGCGCAGCGACCTGTCGTGCACGCTGTTCCTCTGCGAGCCGGACGAGTACGACGGCGGCGGGCTGGTCATCGACGACACCTACGGCGAGCACGAGGTCAAGCTGCCCGCCGGCGACCTGATCCTGTACCCGTCGAGCAGCCTGCACCGCGTCGAACCGGTGACGCGCGGCGCGCGCCTGGCCTCGTTCTTCTGGGTGCAGAGCATGGTCCGCGACCTCGAGCAGCGGAAGCTGCTGTTCCAGCTCGACACCGCGATCCAGTCGCTGACCGCGTCCGGCGCCGACCGCGCGGCGCTGCTGCAGCTCACCGGCGTGTACCACAACCTGCTGCGGCGCTGGGCCGAAACCTGAGCGCCGCTTCCGCGCCCGAACCCTTCCCTCATCGAACTCCGACGCAGGACCATGAGCCCGACGCCGCCCCCGCACGCCCGCCCGCGCAGCAGCCACCGCACCTACCGCTGGATCCGCCAGATCCACCTCTGGATCGGCGCCTGGGGCGCGATCGCCGCGATCATCTACGGCTACACCGGCCTGGTGATGAACCACCGCATGGGCGACAACCCGTGGCCGCAGGGCGAGAGCGTGGACGCCGGCCGCGTGGTGCTGGAAGTGCCGCAGCCCGCCCGCGCGTCCGCCGAGGACCTGTCGAAGTGGCTGCTGCAGGCGCAGGGCCTGGACGCGCACACCATCCGCAAGGGCGCGCCGCGCGGCCGCGAGGGCGGTCCGGAGCAGTGGACGCTGTCGGGCGGCAATGCGCGCGAATCCTGGTCGCTGCAGTACAAGCCCGGCGAGGCCATCGCCGAGGTGAAGCACACCCGGCAGAGCTGGCTTGCGGCGTTCAACCGGCTGCACAAGACCGTGGGCGGCGGCTTCGCCTGGGTGCTGCTGGCCGACAGCTTCGCCATCGCGATGCTGCTGCTGGGCCTGTCCGGCATCTGGATGTGGGCGCGCGGGCGCACGCCGAAGCAGCTCGTGCTGAGCGTGTTCGGCGCGTCGCTGCTGGTGCTGGTGGTGGTGCTGGGGCCGGCGCTGGCCTGAGCCCGGCAAGCGTCCTCAGCCGGCGTCCGCCGGCGCGATGCGGACCACCAGCATTTCGCCGCCGCCGTCCAGCGGATAACGGCGGCGCGTCCCGCTGCCGCCGGGCAGCAGCAGCGTGTCGCCGCGCGCGGCCGCCATCGGCGCCTCGCCTTCGAGCCGCACCTCGCCCGCGAGCACGTGCAGCGCCCAGTGGCTGCGGGGTTCGGCGAACAGCACCATCGAACCCACCAGCGGCCGGTGCCACAGGGTCGCCTGCACCGCGTCGCGGCGCCACATCAGGTTGAAGTCGCGCGTCGGGCCGTCCACGAGCTCGCCGCGCAGCGGCCGCTCGCCCGCGAACCTGGCGCGCTCGTGCGGCGGACGCAACTCCACCAGTCCACCGTCGTCGAAGCGCAGGCGCAGGCCGTTGCCTTCGAGCAGCACCAGTTCGCGCTCCACGCCGGGGAACGCGGAGAACGGCGCGTCCGCATCGATCTCCGCGATCGACAGGCGCCAGTCCCAGCCCTCCCCGCCGGGCGACGGCTGCGCATGCACCTCGCGCGTCCAGCCGGCGCCGTTGCGCCAGCGCTCGCGCCGGTACCCGTCGGCGCGCAGGAGGCGCGGTGCGTCGTCGTGGCCCATGCGCGCAGTGTAGCCGCGATGGTTGCGCGACCGCCGGCCCTGGCGAGGGGGGAAAGCCGGCGGCCGCGCGGAGCCGTTACTTCTTCGCCGCGGGACGCGCCGGCGGGCGGGCCGCGCCCCGCGGCTTCGCGGCCGCGGCCGCGGCGCCGAAGCCGATGCGGTCGCGGTTCTTCTCCAGCGTCTTCAGGCCGATGCCCTTGACCTTGGCGAGCTCCTCGATGCTGTGGAAGGCACCGTGCTCCTTGCGGTAGGCGACGATCGCCTCCGCCTTCGAGCGGCCGATGTTCAGCAGCGCCGCGTCGATGGTCGCGGCGTCGGCGGTGTTGATGTTGATGCGCTCCTCGGCGGCACCGGCGCTGCCGGACGCGGTGCCGCCGAGCAGGGCGGCGGCCGCGAGCAGCATGCCGAGGGTGAAGGAGCGCGGCACGGCGGAAAAGGTCTTCATTTCGGGTTCCTCCTGGCGGATGCGGGACCGGCCGCGGGGCCGGTCCGGTGGCGCCAGTCTCGGCGCGCGCCCGGGCCCGCGGGATCGGCGGAGTCCGCCCTCCTTCGCAGGAAAACGACCGCCGGAGGCGTAGGAAAAGGCCGTCGCCCCTGCCCGGGGGCGTAGAATCGTGGGCCGTTTTGCCGACAGGACCCGCCGATGTCCGCCAGCCAGTTCGATGCCGCGCGCGCCGACCGATTCGTTTCCGCCAAGTGGGACGACGACATCGTCCCGCGCCTGGTCGAATACATCCGGATCCCGAACAAGTCGCCGATGTTCGACGCGGACTGGGTCGCGCACGGCTACATGGACGAGGCGGTCGAGCTGATGGCCGGCTGGGCGAAGGCGCAGCCGATCCCCGGGCTGGTGGTCGAGGTGGTGCGCCTGGAAGGCCGCACGCCGCTGATCTACCTCGAGGTGCCCGCGAACGGCCCCTCGGTCGGCGACGACTGCGTGCTGCTGTATGGCCACCTCGACAAGCAGCCGGAGATGACCGGCTGGGATCCCGACCTCGGCCCGTGGAAGCCGGTGCTGAAGGGCGACCGCCTGTACGGCCGCGGCGGCGCCGACGACGGCTACGCGATCTTCGGCTCGCTCGCCGCGATCCAGGCGCTGCGCGAGCAGGATGCGCCGCACGCGCGTTGCGTGATCCTGATCGAGGCCTGCGAGGAGTCCGGCAGCTACGACCTGCCCGCCTACGTGGACCACCTGGCGGCGCGCATCGGCAAGCCTTCGCTCGTGGTGTGCCTGGATTCGGGCTGCGGCAACTACGACCAGCTGTGGTGCACCACCTCGCTGCGCGGCCTGGCCGGCGGCAACCTCACCGTGAAGGTGCTGGAGGAAGGCGTGCACTCCGGCGACGCGTCCGGCATCGTGCCCTCCAGCTTCCGCCTGCTGCGCCAGCTGCTGTCGCGCATCGAGGACGAGGACACCGGGCGCATCCTGCTCGACGGCCTCCACGCGCCGATCCCGGACGACCGCCGCGCGCAGGCGCGGAAGGTCGCCGAGGTGCTGGGCGACGAGGTCTTCGACAAGTTCCCGATGGTGTCCGGCCTGCGCCCGATGTCGGACGACCGCGCCGAGCTCGTGCTCAACCGGACCTGGCGCCCGGCGCTGTCCATCACCGGCATGGACGGCATCCCGCCGCTGGCCTCGGCCGGCAACGTGCTGCGTCCGCAGACCGCGGTGAAGCTGTCGTTGCGCCTGCCGCCCACGCTCGACGGCAAGCGCGCCGGCGAGCTGCTGAAGGAAGCGCTGCTGCGCGACCCGCCGAACGGCGCGCAGGTCACGCTGGAGCTGGAGAAGGCCTCCACCGGCTGGAACGCGCCGGCGCTGGCGCCGTGGCTGGAGCGCGCGATCGGCACCGCGAGCGAGGAGTTCTTCGGCGCGCCGGCGATGTACATGGGCGAAGGCGGCTCGATCCCGTTCATGGGCATGCTCGGCGAGAAGTTCCCCGGCGCGCAGTTCATGATCACCGGCGTGCTCGGCCCGCATTCCAACGCGCACGGCCCGAACGAGTTCCTGCACATCCCGATGGGCAAGAAGGTCACCGCCTCGGTCGCGCGGGTCATCGCCGACCACCACGCGGCCAGCCAGCGCGGCGAGACCGGCGGCGGCGCCGCGGCCGTGCCCGGGGCCAGCGACCGCGGCGACCACGGCTGCTGCTGACCCGCAGGGGCGCCCGGGCCCCGCTCCGCCCCTCCCGACCGCCGGTGCTAGGATCGGCGGCGCGCGGCAACGCGCGACACCAACCAACCGGGAGGGGCAGGCATGTTCGACGGCATCCTTGGCTACATCATCGGCGGTGCGGTGATCGGCATCCTGGCGCGGCTGATCAAGCCGGGCGCGGATCCGATGGGCTGGATCATGACCATCGTGCTGGGCATCCTCGGCGCGCTCGCCGGCGGCTGGGCCTCGTCCAGCTTCGGCCTGGGCAGGCTCATGACCTGGGTGGCGGCGATCGTCGCCGCGATCATCCTGCTCTTCCTCTGGGAAGCGCTGCGGCGCAAGACGCCGAAGGCCTGAGGCGGCACGTCCGGAAAGCCCCGCCCCGCGCGGGGCTTTCCTTTTGCGGGCCTGGCGGGCCGCGCGCCGCGTCAGCTGCGGCCGTACGCGTCCTCGTAGCGGACGATGTCGTCCTCGCCGAGGTAGTCGCCGGACTGCACCTCGATCAGCTCCAGCACCTCCTTGCCCGGGTTCTCGAGCCGGTGCCTGGCGCCGATCGGGATGTAGGTGGACTGGTTGGCGTGCAGCTCGAACACGTCGCGGTCGCGCGTCACCCGCGCGGTGCCGCTGACCACGATCCAGTGTTCGGCGCGGTGCGCGTGCGACTGCAGCGACAGCGACGCGCCGGGCTTGACCTTGATGCGCTTGACCTGGAAGCGCTCGCCCACGTCGATGGAATCGTAGCTGCCCCACGGGCGGTGGACCTCGCGGTGCAGCGCGGCCTGCGAGCGCCGGTCGGCCTTGAGCCGCGCCACGACCTCCTTGACCTGCTGCACCTTGTCCTTGCGCGCCACCAGCACCGCGTCGTCGGTCTCGACCACGACCACGTCGTCCACGCCGACCAGCGCCACCAGGCGCCGCGCCCAGGCGTAGCTGTTGCGGCTGTCCACCGCGACCACGTCGCCGTGGTACGCGTTGCCGTCGGCGTCGCGCTCGGCCACGTCCCACAGCGCCGACCAGGAACCGACGTCGTTCCAGCCGATGTCCACCGGCAGCACCATCGCCGCGTCGGTGCGCTCCATCACCGCGTAGTCGATGGATTCGGCCGGCGTGGCCTCGAACGCGGCGCGGTCGAGGCGGACGAAGTCGCCGTCGCGGCGCGCGCCGGCGAAGGCGGCGCGCGCGCCGGCGAGGATGTCGGGGCGGAAGCGCTCGAGTTCGGCCAGGTAGCGCGAGGCGCGGAACAGGAACATGCCGCTGTTCCAGTAGTAGCCGCCCGCGTCGAGGTAGCGCCGGGCGGTGTCGGCGTCGGGCTTCTCGACGAAGCGCAGCACCTTGCGCACGCCATCGCCCGCTTCCGCCTGGATGTAGCCGAAGCCGGTCTCCGGCGCGGTCGGCACGATGCCGAACGTCACCAGCGCGCCCTGCTCCGCCGCCGGCACCGCGGCCTGCACCGCCGCGCGGAACGCCGCGGCGTCGCGCACCACGTGGTCGGACGGCAGCACCAGCAGCAGCGGATCGCCGCCGCCCGCGTCCTGCAGCGCCTGCAACGCGGCGGCGGCGATGGCGGGCGCGGTGTTGCGCCCGGCCGGCTCCAGCACGATCGCCGGCACCGGCGCGCCGGCCTGGCGCAGCTGCTCCGCGACGAGGAAGCGGTGTTCCTCGCCGGCCACGACGATCGGCCGCGACGGCGACAGCGGCGCCACGCGCGACCAGGTCGCCTGCAGCATGGTCTCCTCGCCGGCGAGCGGCAGGAACTGCTTCGGGTAGGCCTCGCGCGACAGCGGCCACAGGCGCGTGCCCGAGCCGCCCGACAGCAGAACCGGTTGCAGATCCGTCACGGGCACCTCCCGGCGAAGCAGGCGGCAGTTTAACCTGTGCGCCCGGCCTTCCCGGCCACGGAGCCACGATGCCGCCTTCCGACACCCCTGCCCTCGCGACCGACGCCGCGCGCGAAGCCGCGCGCCTGGCCTGGGCGCGGCGCGCCCTCGGCGACCCCGGCGCGACGCTGCAGCGCGCGTCGGTGGACGCCGGCTTCCGCAGCTACTGGCGCACCGCCGGCGCGGGTCCGTCGCGCATCGTGATGGACGCGCCGCCCGGCCGCGAGGACGTGCGTCCGTGGCTGCGCATCCGCGACCTGCTCGAGGCCGGCGGCGTGCGCGTGCCGCGCGTGCTCGCGCGCGACGTGGACGCCGGCTTCCTGCTGCTCGAGGACCTCGGTACGCAGACCCTGCTGCAGGTGGTGGACGACGGCAACGCCGACGCGCTGTTCGATGCGGCGGTCGGGCAGCTGCTCCGGTTGCAGGCGATCGCGCCGCCGGCCGGCCTGCCCGCGTACGACGAGGCACTGCTCGTGCGCGAGCTGCGCCTGTTCGACGAGTGGTTCCTCGGCCGCCACCTCGGGCTGCAGCTGGATTGCGGCGCGATGGAGGCGCTGGACCTGGCGTATCGCCGGCTGGTGGACGCCGCGCTCGCGCAGCCGCGCGTGCTGGTGCACCGTGACTTCATGCCGCGCAACCTGATGCCCGTGGACGGCGGCGCGCTCGCGGTGCTGGATTTCCAGGACGCGGTGGCGGGACCCATCGCCTACGACCCGCTGAGCCTGTTCAAGGATGCGTTCCTGTCCTGGCCCGACGCGCGCGTGCGCGACTGGCTGGCACGCTACCACGCGCGCGCCGCCGCCGCGGGCCTGCCGGTGCCCGGCCTGGACGCCTTCCTGCGCGGCGCCGACTGGATCGGCGTGCAGCGCCACCTCAAGGTGCTGGGCATCTTCGCGCGCCTGTGCCACCGCGACGCCAAGCCGAAGTACGTCGCCGACGCCCCGCGCTTCCTCGGCTACCTGGGCGAAGTCCTGCCGCGCCATCCCGGGCTCTCGCCGCTGCGCGAGCTGCTCGAGCGCGTGGTGCTGCCCGCGTTCGAGGCGCGCGCATGAAGGCGCTGGTCTTCGCCGCCGGCCGCGGCGAGCGCATGCGGCCGCTCACCGACGCCACGCCCAAGCCGCTGCTCGAGGCCGGCGGCAAGCCGCTGATCGCCTGGCACCTGGAGCGGCTCGCCGCGCTCGGCGTGCGCGACGTGGTGGTCAACACCAGCTGGCTGGCGCCGCGGTTCCCGGAGGCGCTCGGCGACGGCGCGCGCTGGGGCCTGCGGCTCCACTACGCGTACGAGGGCGACGAACCGCTGGAGACCGGCGGCGGCATGCTCAACGCGCTGCCGCTGCTGGGCGACGCGCCGTTCCTGCTCGTGAACGGCGACGTGTGGACCGACCACGACTTCGCATCGCTGCCGCGCGAGCCCGCGGGCCTCGCGCACCTGGTGCTGGTGGACCCGCCTGCGCACGCGCCGCGCGGCGATTTCGCCCTCGACGCGGATGGCCGCGTGCGCGAGGACGGCCCGCGGCGCCTGACCTACGCCGGCATCGGCGTGTACCGGCCCGAACTGCTGCAGGGTTGGCGCGACATCGTGGGCGAAGTGGAGACGAGCCACGGCAGGCCGAAGTTCCGGCTCGCGCCGATCCTGCGCGCGCACATGGCCCAGGGCGCCATCGGCGGCGAACACCACCGCGGCCGCTGGACCGACGTGGGGACGCCGGAACGCCTGGCGCTGCTCGACGCGGCGCTGCGGGCCGCCGCGCGCTGAGGACGCGCTTCAGCCGCCGGCGGCGCCGTCGTCCGCGCCGTCGCCGCCCTCGCCCAGCGTCGCGCGCAGGAACGGCACCGTGAGCCGGCGTTGCGCCGCCAGCGCCGCGCGATCGAGGCGGTCGAACAGCCGCGCCAGCCCGGCGAGGTCGCGGCCGACGCGGCGCAGCAGCCAGTCGAGCGCCGCGTCGTCCACCGCGAGCCCGCGCCGGCGGGCGCGCGTGCGCAGCACCTCGCGCCGGCCTGCGTCGTCGAGCACCGGCAACGCGATGCGCGTGCACTGCGCCAGGCGCGAGCGCAGGTCCGGCAGCTCCAGCGGGAGCGCGTCGGGCGCGGCCCGCGCGCCGTAGAGCACGGCGTGGCCGGCGGCGCGCATGCGGTTGTGGAAATCGAACAGCGCGACCTCGCCGTCGCGGTCGCCGGCGACCGCCTCGAGGTCGTCGAGCGCCACCACGTCGGCGCCGTCCAGCGCCTCCAGCGCGTCGCGCACGCGTCCCGCGGCGCTGCGCAGCGGCAGGTAGGCGGCGCGCCGGCCCGCCGCCTCGGCTGCGGCGCAGACGCCGAGCGCGAGGTGCGTCTTGCCGGTGCCCGGGGCGCCGGCGAGGTAGCACCAGTCCGCGCCGGGCTGCGTCGCCAGCGCGCGCAGCTGCGCGATCGCGCCCGCGGGCGCGGCGACGTAGGCGTCCAGGCGCTGGTCGGGCGGGAAGCGCAGCGCCAGCGGCAACTGCCGCGACGGGTCGCGGCTCATCCGTCCGCCTGGTCCGGTCCCGCCGGCGGTGCCGCGGGCGGCGGCAGCGGCCCCACGGGCTCCCCGGACGGCACGACCACCAGCGATTCGTCGCCGGCGTAGAGGCGGCTGTGCACGTAGCGCTCGTGCGCGTAGCGCAGCAGCACGTTCGCCACCGCCGCCACCGGCAGCGCCAGCAGCATGCCGAGGAAGCCGAACAGGGTGCCGCCGGCGAGCACGGCGAAGATCACCGCCACCGGATGCAGGCCGATGCGGTCGCCGACCAGCTTCGGCGTGAGCCAGTAGCTCTCGACCACCTGCCCGACCGCGAACACCACGCCGACGCCGACCAGGTGCTGCCAGTCGCCGAACTGGACCAGCGCGGCGATGCCGCCGAGCACGACCACCGTCGTCGGCCCCAGGTACGGCACGAACGTGAGCAGGCCGGCGAGCACGCCCACCAGCACGCCGAGGTCCAGGCCCACCGCGAGCAGGCCCACCGCGTACAGCACGCCCAGCGCCAGCATCACCAGCAGCTGGCCGCGCAGGAAGCCGCCGAGCACTTCGCTCGACTCGCGCGCCAGCCGGCCCACCGTGGTGGAGTGCTGGCGCGGCACCAGCGCCGCGGCGCGCTCGACGAACACGTCCCAGTCGCGCAGGAAGAAGAACGTCAGCACCGGCAGCAGCACCACGTTCGCCACCCAGCCCAGCAGCGCGAAGCCCGAGCGCGAGAGGTAGCCCAGCAGCGTCGCCGCGGCGCCGCCGGCCTGGTCCCAGTGTTCGCGTGCAAGCTGGAACAGCTGCGACGGGTCCAGCCAGCCGACGAGTTCCAGCCCGGTCTTCGCCTCCAGCCACGGCAGCGCGGTGCCCACCAGCCAGTCGCGGTAGTGCGGCAGCGAGGCGACCAGGGTCGCGAGCTGGCGCTGCAGCAGCGGCAACAGCAGGAGCAGCGCCAGCAGCGCCACCGCGGTCATCGCCGCGAACACCAGGATCACCGCGCCGTTGCGCGGCACGCCGCGCGACTGCATGCGGTCCACGAGCGGGTCGCCGAGCCAGCCGAGCAGCGCCGCGCACACGAACGGCGCGAGCACCGGCGACAGCAGCCACAGCACCCAGCACGCAGCGAGCGCCACCAGGCCCCACTGCAGGCGGCGCAGGAACACCGCCAGCGCGTCGCCGCCGGCATCGTTGCGGTCGGTGTCGTGCGGGCTCATCGCAGGCGGAACGTCGTCGTGGCGCCGGAGGCGGCGGAGGCCGTGTCCTCCACCATCAGCTCGTCGTCGAGCACGCGGCGCAGCCCCGGCAGCCCGCTGGCGAGCTCGAGCTCGAATTCGATGCGCTCCGGGGTCGCCGACAGCGGCCGCATGTCGCGCACCACCGAGGCCTCGCGCAGCCATGCGACCAGCCGCATGTAGTCCTGCGCGCTGCGCAGGCCGGCGAACGCCACCGTGTAGCGGCCCGGCGGACCGAGCGGCGGCGGCGCCTTGGCGTAGCGCGCGGCCAGCGCGTCGGCCGCGCCGTCGGCGCCGCCCGCCATGGCCCGCAGCGCGTTGCGGTCGCTGGTGCTCCAGCGCGACAGCACCCGGCCGCGGTCGATGAAGATCCAGTCGGCGGCCCACGCGTCGCCGCTGCGGTAGAGCTTGCCCACCAGCTGCATCGGCGGGCTGTAGCGCGACGACAGCGCCGCGATCGCCTCCGCGTCGCCGCGCCAGATCGCCCCCACGGCCGCCTGCTCGGCGGCGGTGCCGGTGGGCAGGCCCAGGCGGTAGCCGCGCTCCACGGCGCGGTCGAGCACCGAGCGCGCCGCGGCGGACTTGTCCAGGCCCACGAGGCGCGGGCCCTTGCCGTCGTCGATGGCGAGCCACAGCACCGGCTTGGGCCGCGGCTCGGGCCACACCGGCAGGCCGAGCACGGCGGCGACGTCGTCCACCTTCTGCGGATCGAAGCGGACGATCAGCGTGGTGGTGTAGACGGGCGCGCCGGTGGTCGGCGACACGCCCTCGTCCTGGCGGTAGTCGAAGCTCTCGACGTAGCTGGCTGCGCGGCGCAGCTCGTCGGAGACGCCGGGGCGCCCGGCGGCGCCGCTGTCGCCGGACAGCTTGGCGAGCACCTGGCCGAGCGCGCGCGCGAAGCCGGCGCGGCGGTCGGCCTCGCCCTGGCTGCGCACCGTCACCTCGGCCTGGTACAGGCCCTGGGCCTGCGCGCGGTCGCCTTCCACGCGCTGTGCCGTCGCAGGCCCCGGCAGGGCCAGCAGCAGGGCCGCGAGCGCGAACGCCGCCCACGCCGCCGCGGCGCGCGCTTGCGCGTGCGTGGCGTTCCTCGCGGTCGTCAAGGGCATCACCGGCATTGTCGCCCCCGGAATCGTGCAGGCCAGCCGGAATGGTGCCGCAGCCGCGCCGGCCCGTCCACGCCCGGCGCCGCGGCACGGCTGGTAGAATCAGCGCCTTCCCGCCCGCCGGCCCGCGCCGCTTCCACGAGGCCTCCTTGAGCACGCCGCAGACCCCGCTGACGTACCGCGACGCCGGCGTCGACATCGACGCGGGCAACGCCCTGGTCGAACGCATCAAGCCGCTGGTGAAGCGCAGCTTCCGCCCGGAGGTGATGGGCGGCCTCGGCGGCTTCGGCGCGCTGTTCGACCTGTCCGGCAAGTACCGCGAGCCGGTGCTGGTGTCGGGCACCGACGGCGTCGGCACCAAGCTCAAGCTCGCCCAGCAGCTCGGCCGCCACGGGACCATCGGCATCGACCTGGTGGCGATGTGCGTGAACGACGTGCTGGTGCAGGGCGCCGAACCGTTGTTCTTCCTCGACTATTTCGCCACCGGCAAGCTCGACGTGGACGTCGCGGCCTCGGTGGTGGACGGCATCGCCACCGGTTGCGAGCGCGCCGGCTGCGCGCTCGTCGGCGGCGAGACCGCCGAGATGCCGGACATGTACCCGCCGGGCGAGTACGACCTCGCGGGCTTCTGCGTGGCCGCGGTCGAGAAGTCGGCGCTGCTCGACGGCGCGAAGGTGCGCGCCGGCGACGTGCTGGTGGGCATCGCCTCCAGCGGCCCGCACTCGAACGGCTACTCGCTCATCCGCCGCATCTACGACCGCGCGGGCCGCCCGGCCGACCTCGACCTCGGCGGCACCCGGCTCGCCGACGCGCTGATGGCGCCCACCGAGATCTACGTGAAGCCGGTGCTGTCGCTGCTGCGCGGCGCGCGGCGCGACGCGATCCACGGCATGGCGCACGTCACCGGCGGCGGCCTCACCGAGAACATCATCCGCGTCGTGCCCGACGGGCTCGGCCTGGACATCGAGGCGTCGGCCATCGTGCTGCCGCCGGTGTTCGACTGGCTGCAGCGCGAGGGCGCGGTGCCGCGCGAGGAGATGTGGCGCACCTTCAACTGCGGCATCGGCTTCGTGCTGGTGCTCGACCCGGCCGGCGCGGCCGCGGTGGAGGGCGAGCTCGACGCGCTCGGGCTGCGCCACCGCCGCATCGGCGAGGTCGTCGCGGCCGGCCAAGGCCCCCGCGTCCGCATCGGCTGAGATGTCCGCGCTCCCGCGCATCGCCGTGCTTGCCTCCGGCCGCGGCAGCAACCTGCAGGCCATCCTCGACGCCATCGCCGGCGGCCGCCTCGACGCCGAGGTGGTGGGCGTGTTCGGCGACCGCCCGGACGCCGTCGCGCTGGCCCGCGTCGCGCCGGAACTGGCCTGGTCGCGCGACGCGCGCGCCTACCCCAGCCGCGAGGCGTTCGACGCCGAGATCGCCGACGCGGTCGCGGCCGCGCGCCCGGACTGGGTGGTGCTCGCCGGCTACATGCGCATCCTCGGCGAGGGCTTCATCGAGCGCTTCCGCGGGCGCCTGCTCAACATCCATCCGTCGCTGCTGCCCGCCTACCGCGGCCTGCGCACGCACAAGCGCGCGCTCGCCGCCGGCGAGGCCGAGCACGGCGCGAGCGTGCACTTCGTCGTGCCCGAGCTCGACGCCGGCGCGGTGGTCGCCCAGGCGCGCGTGCCCGTGCTGCCGGGCGACACCGAGGAGTCGCTGGCCGCGCGCGTGCTCGAGGTGGAGCACCCGCTGCTGGTCGGCGTGCTGCGGCTGGCGGTGGCGGGCCGCATCGCTGAACGGGGCGCAACCGCGGCCCTGGATGGTCATCCCCTGTTTACGCCGCTGCAACTAGGCTCCACGCTTCCCTGAGACGACGCCACGGACCGGATCCCCATGTTCCGCAGCAAGCCCGCGCACCTGACGTTCCTCGCCGGCGCCCTCGCCGCCGCCGCGGCGTGGGCGGCGCCAGCGCCGCAGCTCAAGCCCTTCACCGCCACCTACCAGGTGTCGTACATGGGCATGGGCGGCACGGGCACCATGACCCTCGCGCCGGCGGGCGGCGACCGCTGGAACTACAGCCTCGAGATCGACAGCGCCGTGGCCACGCTGAGCCAGCGCACCCAATTCGATGCGAACGGCGGCGAATGGCGCCCGCTGTCGAACCACGACACGTCCTCGCTGCTGATCAAGAAGACCAGCAAGCGCGCCACCTACGACTGGGACAGCCGCCAGGCGCGCTGGAGCGGCGACGTGAAGCCGGACCGCGCCGGCCCGGTGGCGCTGCGCGACGGCGACCTCGACGCGATGCTGGTGAACCTCGCGATCCCGCGCGACGTCGCCGCCGGCAAGCCGCTGGCGTACCGCATGGTGGACGACGGCCGCGCGCGCGAGCTGCGCTACGAGGTGGTGGGCAAGGAGACCGTGCAGGTCGGCGGCAAGCCGCAGCAGGCGACCAAGGTGGCGCGCAGCGCCTCGGACGGCAAGGAACAGATCGTGTGGGTCGTCGCGGGCCTGCCGGTGCCGGCGCGCATCCTGCAGCGCCGCGACGGCAAGGACGAGATGGACCTGAAGCTCAAGTCGATCCGGTGACGCGGCGGATCCGCGCGCCCAGCGCGGACAGCTTCGCCTCGATGTTCTCGTAGCCGCGGTCGAGGTGGTAGATCCGGTCGATCGTGGTCTCGCCCTCCGCGACCAGGCCGGCGAGCACCAGCGACGCGGACGCGCGCAGGTCGGTGGCCATCACCGGCGCGCCCGAGAGGCGCTCCACGCCGCGCACCACCGCGGTGTGCCCGTCGATGCGGATGTCGGCGCCCAGGCGCTGCAGCTCCTGCACGTGCATGAAGCGGTTCTCGAAGATCGTCTCGCTGATCACGCCAGCGCCCTGCGCGATGCAGTCCAGCGCCATGAACTGCGCCTGCATGTCGGTGGGGAAGCCCGGGTGCGGCGCGGTGGTGACGTCCACGGCGCGCGGCTTGCGCCCTTCCATGTCCAGGGTGATGCGGTCGCCCTCGCAATCGAGCGCGGCGCCGGCGTCGCGCAGCTTGTCGAGCACGGCGTCCATCGTGTCCGGGCGCGCGTGGGTGACGGTGACGCGCCCGCCGGTCATCGCCGCGGCCACCAGGAAGGTGCCGGCCTCGATGCGGTCGGCGACGACGCGGTGCTCGCCGCCGTGCAGGCGGTCCACGCCCTCCACCACGATGCGCCCGGTGCCCGCGCCCTCGATGCGCGCGCCCATCGCCACCAGGCACTCGGCCAGGTCCACGATCTCCGGCTCCATCGCCGCGTTCTCGAGCACCGTGCGGCCTTCGGCCAGCGTGGCGGCCATCAGCACGTTCTCGGTGGCACCGACGCTGACCATGTCGAACACCACGCGCGCGCCCTTGAGCCGCTTCGCGCGCGCCTTGATGAAGCCGCCCTCGACCACGACCTCGGCGCCGAGCGCCTGCATGCCCTTGATGTGCTGGTCCACCGGGCGCGAGCCGATCGCGCAGCCGCCCGGCAGCGACACCTCGGCCGCGCCGTGGCGCGCGAGCAGCGGCCCGAGCACCAGCACCGAGGCGCGCATCGTCTTCACCAGCTCGTAGGGCGCGACATGGCCGGTGGCGCTGCCCGGGTCGATGCGCACGTCGAACGAGTCGTCCAGGTGGATCCCCGCGCCGAGCTCGGCGAGCAGGCGGATCGTGGTCTTCACGTCCTGCAGGTTGGGCACGTTGCGCACGACCAGCGGCGCGTCGGCCAGCAGGCCGGCGCACAGGATGGGCAGCACCGCGTTCTTGGCGCCGGACACGCGGACCTCGCCGCGCAGCGGCACGCCGCCCTCGACCACGATCTTGTGCATGCTCAGGCGCCCGCTTCCTCGGGGGTCAGGGTCTTCAGGGCCAGCGCGTGGATCTCGCCGCCCATGCGCTCGCCCAGGGTCGCGTAGACCATGCGGTGGCGGGCCAGCGGCAGCTTGCCGCGGAACGCGTCGCTGACCACGGTGGCCTCGAAATGGACGCCGTCGTCGCCCGAGACCCGGACGCGGGCGCCGGGGAGGCCCTGTTCGATCAGCTGCTGGAGGGTTTCTGCGTTCACGGGCGGGTCGGTCAGCGTTCGTCGGGGGAGGGGCGGGAAAGTCGCGTAAAATCGCCCATCCAGTCTATCCGAAGCCAGGCCGCCCCGATGCCAGCCGCGGTATCTGCGATCCCCGCCGATTTCGACTTCGCCGCCAGCGGCCGCCGGGTGCTGGAGGTCGAGATGCAGGGCCTGGGCGCCATCGCCGGGCGCATCGATGGCGCCTTCACCGCGGCCTGCCGGCTGCTGCTCGCCTGCCGCGGCCGCGTGGTCTGCACCGGCATGGGCAAGTCCGGCCACGTGGCACGCAAGATCGCGGCCACCCTCGCCTCCACCGGCACCCCGGCGTTCTACGTGCACCCGGGCGAGGCCGGCCACGGCGACCTCGGCATGATCACCGACGACGACGTGGTGCTCGCGCTGTCCAACTCCGGCGAGACCGACGAGCTGCTGATGCTGCTGCCGGTGCTCAAGCGCCAGGGCAACCGGCTGGTGGCGATGACCGGCCGCCCCGGCTCGACCCTGGCCGCCACGGCGGACGTCCACCTCGACGTCAGCGTGCCGGCGGAGGCCTGCCCGCTGGACCTCGCGCCCACCACCAGCACCACCGCGGCGCTCGCGCTCGGCGATGCGCTCGCGGTCGCGCTGCTCGAGGCGCGCGGCTTCACCGCCGACGACTTCGCGCGCTCGCACCCGGCCGGCAGCCTCGGCCGGCGCCTGCTGCTGCACATCACCGACGTCATGCACGCCGGCGACGAAGTGCCGCGCGTGGCCGCCGACGCGACGCTGAGCGAGGCGCTGGTGGAGATGAGCCGCAAGCGCCTGGGCATGACCGCGGTGGTGGATGGCGACGGCCGCATGCTCGGCCTGTACACCGACGGCGACCTGCGCCGCACCCTCGACGACGTCGCGATCGACCTGCGAACCACCCGCATCGCCGAGGTGATGACGCGCTCGCCCAAGTGGATCGGCAGCGACGCGCTGGCGGTGGAGGCGGCGCGGATGATGGAGGAGCACAAGATCAACGCGCTGCTGGTGCTGGACGCGGAGCGCCGCGTGGTCGGCGCGCTCAACATCCACGACCTGCTGCGCGCGCGGGTGGTGTGACGATGCCCCCCGGCATGGACGGCCTGCACTTCGATCCCCTCGCCGGCTGCACCGCGGAAGTCCGCGAGCGCGCCGCGCGCATCCGCCTGGCCTGCTTCGACGTGGACGGCACGCTCACCGACGGGCGCCTGTTCCTCGACGCGGCCGGCAACGAGGCCAAGGCCTTCCACGTGCGCGACGGCCAGGGGCTGGCGCTGCTGCGGCGCGCCGGCGTCGCGGTCGCGTTCGTCACCGCGCGCCCCGGCGCGGTCGCCGCGCGCCGCGCCGCGGAGCTGGGCGCCGAGTGCCACGCCGAGGTCAAGGACAAGCTTGCGTTCGTGCAGTCGCTGTCGCTGGCGCGCAACCTGCGCATGGACGAAGTCGCGTTCATGGGCGACGACCTCGCCGACGTCGCCGCCATGCGCGCCGCGGGCTTCGCCGCCGCGCCCGCCGACGCGCATCCGCTGGCCGCGGCGCAGGCGCACTGGCGCAGCCGCGCGCGCGGTGGCGAGGGCGCGGCGCGCGAGTTCTGCGACCTGCTGCTGGCGGCGCAGGAGCGCCTGGCGGGGCTGCTGCCGTGAACTGGCGCGCCGTCGCCACCGTGCTGCTGCTCGTGGCCGCCCTCGCCAGCGGCTGGGCGCTGTGGCGCAAGCGCAACGCGGACATGCCGGTGGTGGCGGGCAACGGCCGTCCGGACTACGTGCTGCACGACTTCGAGCTGGTCGCGCTCGACGGCCAGGGCCGCGAGTCCTTCACGCTGCGCGCGCCCTCCATGCTGCGCAACCCGGACGAGCGCAGCATGCGCATGGCCACGCCGGTGTTCCTGCTGCCCGACAGCGAGCAGCGCTACTGGCGGGTGACCGCGCGCGAGGGCTGGATCTCGCCCGACGGCGACGAGCTGCGCCTGCTGGGCGACGTGCAGGTCGCGAGCCCGCCCGGGACGCGCAAGGTGGCGATGAACACCGAGCAACTGAACGTCTACCCCGACCGCGACCTGGCGGTGTCCCCCGCGCTCGTGACCATCACCCAGCCGGGTTCTATACTCCGTGGCCGCGGCCTGGAGACCAACCTCGCCAGCAAGCGCTACGTCCTCAAGTCCCAGGTGCGATCCCGCCATGTCCCGCATTGAAGCAAGCCAGCTCCGCGCCCGCCGGGCCCCCGCCCTGCGCGCGGCCGCCCTGCTGCTGGCCGCGCTCGCGGTGGCGCTGCCCGCGGCCACGCTGGCGCGCAGCAGCGACCGCCAGAAGCCGATGGACATCGAGGCGGGCCGGCAGTCGGGCACGCTCAGCGGCAACTCGGTCAACGAGCTCTCCGGCGGCGTGCACATCACCCAGGGCACGCTCGACATCACCGCCAGCGAGGCGACGATCACCCTCGCCGACGGCGACCCGACGCGCGCGGTGTTCCGCGGCGGCCCGGTGGTGCTGAAGCAGGAGCTCGACGACGGCACCCCGATGTCGGCGCGCGCCGACAACGTGGACTACAACCTCCGCACCGACGTGGTGGTGTTCACCGGCAACGTGAGCATCACCAACCAGCGCGGCACCCTCAGCGGCCAGCGCGTCGTCTACAACCTCCGCACGGGCAACGTCGAGAGCGGCGGCGAAGGCGGCGGCAAGGTGAAGGTGCGCATCCTGCCGAAGTCGGCCCAGGGCGGCGAGTCCTAGATGCTCGTCGCGGAAGGCCTGCGCAAGCGCTACCGCGCGCGCGAAGTGGTCCGCGACTTCGGGCTCTCGCTCGACGCGGGCGAAGTCGTCGGCCTGCTCGGCCCCAACGGCGCCGGCAAGACCACCTGCTTCTACATGATCGTGGGCCTGGTGCCCGCGGACGCCGGGCGCATCGTGCTCGACGGCGTGGACATCACCTCCGAGCCGATGTACGTGCGCGCCAAGCGCGGCGTCGGCTACCTGCCGCAGGAACCCTCGGTGTTCCGCAAGCTCAGCGTCGCCGACAACCTGCGGCTGGTGCTGGAGCTGCGCAAGGACCTGGACAAGGCCGGCCGCGAGCGCGAGCTCGAATCGCTGATGGACGAGCTCCAGGTCGGCCACGTCGCCGACCAGCCGGGCCAGAGCCTGTCCGGCGGCGAGCGCCGGCGCGTGGAGATCGCGCGCGCGCTGGCCGCGCGCCCGCGGCTGATGCTGCTCGACGAGCCGTTCGCCGGCGTGGACCCGATTTCCGTCGGCGAGATCCAGCGCATCGTCCGCCACCTCAAGAACCGCGGCATCGGCGTGCTGATCACCGACCACAACGTGCGCGAGACCTTGGGCATCTGCGACCGGGCGTATATCCTCAGCGACGGCGGCGTGCTCGCGCAGGGGACCCCGGACGCGCTGCTGGCCAACCCCGACGTGCGCCGCGTGTACCTGGGCGAATCCTTCCGCCTTTGAGGCGCGGCGCCGGCACGGGGCGGGCGCCTGCCCGCCCCACACGACGGACGCGATGAAGCCACGCCTGCAGACAGCCATCGGCCAGCACCTGGTGCTCACGCCCCAGTTGCGGCAGGCGCTGCACCTGCTGCAGCTCTCCGCGGTGGAGCTCGAGGCCGAGGTCGCGGCCGCGCTGGAGAGCAACCCGCTGCTGGACTGGGCCGACGACGCCGACCGCAACGGCGAGCCCGGGCCGGACGCGCCCGAGGCGCCCTCGGCCGAAGCCGCCGGGCTCGACTGGGAGCGCGACGCCGACGCCTGGGCCGGCCGCGGGCCGGACCCCGAGGGCCCCGACGACCCCACCGAGCGCCTGGCCGGCACCGAGACCTTGCACGACCACCTGCGCTGGCAGCTCCAGCTCTCGCACCTGTCGCCGCGCGACCTCGAGATCGGGCTCGCGTTGGTGGACGCCATCGACGACGACGGCTACCTGCGCGAGTCCCCCGATGCCATCGCCGCCGCCCTGCGCCCCGACATCGTGGCGGACGAGGCGGAGGTGCTGGCGGTGCTGCGCCGGGTGCAGCGCCTGGACCCGCCCGGGGTCGGCGCGCGCGACCTGGCCGAATGCCTGGCCCTGCAACTGCGGGCCCTGCCCGAGGCGACGCCGGGCCTGGCACTGGCGCTGCGGGTCGTGGACGGCCGCATGGAGCGGCTGCAGAAGGCGGGTATCGCGGGCCTGGCCGCCGAGCTCGGCGTGCCCCAGGCCGACATGGAGGCGGCGGTCGCCCTGCTCCGCAGCCTCGACCCCCGCCCGGGCGGCCAGGTCGGCTCGGTGCAGGTGGAGGCCTACGTGGTGCCGGACTGCGTGGTCTGGCGCGAGCGCGGGGTCTGGCGGGTGGCCCTGGACCGCGGCCGGCTGCCGCGGCTGGCGATCCACCGCGGCTACGAAGGCATGATCGGCGCCGCCAGCCCGGCCGACGCCGAATACCTGCGCGGCCGCCTGCAGGAGGCGCGCTGGCTGCTGAAGAACCTGCAGGCCCGCGGCGAGACCCTGCTGCGCGTGGTCGGCTGCCTGGTGCGGCAGCAGGCCGGCTTCCTCGAGTTCGGCGACGAGGCGCTGCGCCCGCTCACCCTGCGCGAGGTCGCCGCCGAACTCGGCGTGCACGAATCCACCGTATCGCGCGCCGTCGCCCGCAAGTACGTGCGCACGCCGCGGGGCACGCTGCCGCTGAAGGCCTTCTTCGCCTCCGGCATCGACACCGGCGGCGGGGGCGAGGCGTCGAGCACCGCGATCCAGTCCATGATCCGCCGCCTGGTCGAGGCCGAGGACCCGCGCCGCCCGCTCTCCGACGCGCGCCTGGCCGAGGCGCTGAAGGCCGCCGGCGTGCCGGTGGCCCGGCGCACCGTGGCAAAATACCGGGAGGCGATGAACATTCCTTCGTCGCAGGACCGCATCCGGGTTTAACATCGCTTTCACGGCGCCCGGCCCGGTTCCGGGCGATGCTGGCGGTCCCTGCAGCACACAGCGAGGAGGTTGCGACATGCGCATCGAGACCCACGGCCAGAGGATCGAGGTCACCCCCGCCATGCGCGAGTACGTGGACCAGAAGCTCGCGCGGCTCGCGCGCCACTTCGACCATCCGCTGGACGTGCGCACGCTGCTGAGCGTGGACAAGACCGAACACCGCGCCGAGGGCACGGTCAACTTCGCCGGCGGCGCGGTCCACGCCGACGCCACCGGCGTGGACGTGTACGCGGCCATCGACCTGCTGGCCGACAAGCTCGACCGCCTGCTGGTCAAGCACAAGGAAAAGCACGTCGACAGCCTGCGCCGCAACGAGAGTGCGGCGCGCAGCGGCGACTTCGCCTGATCCCCCTTCCCGACGGCGCCGCCAGGACGACGATGCCCCTGTCACCCCTGCTCGGCCCCGAACGCATCGCGCTGCTCGCCGGCCCGGCCGACCGCGACCGCGTGCTCGAGGAGGCCGCGCGCCTGCTCGCCGGCGACGACGAATCCGAGCGCGCCGCGGTCGCCGAATGCCTGCGCCAGCGCGAGCGCCTCGGCAGCACCGCCATCGGCCATGGCGTGGCCATCCCGCACGGCCGCTGTGCGAGCTGGACCGAAGCGCGTGCCGCGTTCCTGCGGGTGAGCCCCCCGGTGGACTTCGACGCCGGCGACGGCGAGCCGGTGGACCTGGTGTTCGCCATGGCGGTGCCGGCGCACTTCACCCAGCAGCACCTGCAGCTGCTGTCCGAACTCGCCGAGCGCTTCGCCGACGCCGGCTGGCGCGAGGCCCTGCGCGCCGCGCCCGACGCGGCGACGCTGCGCCAACTGTTGCTGGACGGCGCCCGATGAGCACGCCGGTCACGGCCGGCACCATCAGCGCCGGGGAACTGTTCGAGCAGCAGCGCGAACGCCTGCAGCTGCGCTGGATCGCGGGCGCCGAGGGCGCCTCGCGCCGGCTCGAGTCGGTGGACACGGTCGCGCGCCGCCCGTCGCTGGCGGGCTACCTCAACGCGATCTACCCGAACAAGGTGCAGATCCTCGGCACCGAGGAACTGGCCTGGCTGGACGCGCTGGACTCGCGCCTGCGCTGGGAGACGATCCAGAAGATCGTGCGCTTCGCGCCCTTGGCGCTGGTGATCAGCAAGGACCAATCCTGCCCCGAGGACCTGCGCATCGCCGCCGAGGAGACGGCGACGCCGCTGTGGTCCTCGCCCAAGCGCGGCCACGAGCTGCTCAACCACCTGCAGTACCACCTGGCGCGCACGCTGGCGCCGCGGGTGACGCTGCACGGGGTGTTCATGGAGATCTATTCGATCGGCGTGCTGATCACCGGCGATCCCGGCTCGGGCAAGAGCGAGCTGGCGCTGGAGCTGGTCACCCGCGGCCACCGCCTGGTCGCCGACGACGCGCCGGAGTTCACCCAGATCGCGCCCGACGTGCTCGACGGCACCTGCCCCGAGCTGCTGCAGGACCTGCTCGAGGTGCGCGGTCTGGGCGTGCTCAACATCCGCGAGATGTTCGGCGACACCGCGGTGAAGCGGAACAAGTACCTGCGCCTGATCGTGCACCTGACCAAGCCGATGGCCGAGCCCGTGCCGGGCGGCATGGAGCGCCTCACCGGCGACAGCGGCTCGCGCCGCGTGCTCGACCTCGACGTGCCGACGATCACCATCCCGGTGATGGCCGGCCGCAACCTGGCGGTGCTCACCGAGGCCGCGGCGCGCGTGCACATCCTCCGCGCCAAGGGCGTGGACCCGGCCGCCGCGTTCATGGCCCGCCACAGCCACTTCCTGGAGCGCGCCACGTGAACGCCGCCGCCGCGCCCCTGCTGATCGTCGTCAGCGGCATGTCCGGCTCGGGCAAGTCGGTCGCGCTGCGCACGTTCGAGGACCTCGGCTTCTACTGCGTGGACAACCTGCCGGCCGACCTGCTGCCGGCGTTCGTGCGCAGCGTCGGCGCCGCCGACGACTCGCCCGGCAAGCTCGCCGTCGGCATCGACGTGCGCAACCGCCACAACGACCTCGCCCGCATCCCGGAGTGGCTGTCGGCGGTGGGCGCGATGGGCATGGACCCGCGCCTGGTGTTCTTCGACACCGAGGACGCGGTGCTGCTGCGCCGCTACGCGGACACGCGCCGGCGCCATCCGCTGAGCCACCTCGGGCTGGTGCTGTCGGACGCGATCTCGCTGGAGCGGCAGGTGCTGCGGCCGCTGCGGCAGATCGCCGACGTCGTCGTGGACACCAGCACCTTCAACGTGCACCAGCTGCGCCGCCAGGTGATCACCGAGTTCGGGCTCGGCGGCGAGACGCTGTCGCTGCTGTTCGAGTCGTTCGCGTACCGGCGCGGGGTGCCGGCCGGCGCGGACTTCGTGTTCGACGCGCGCGTGCTGCCCAACCCGCACTGGGAACCGTCGCTGCGCCCGCTGTCCGGCCGCGACGCCGCGGTGCGCGAGTTCCTGGAGCGCGACCCGGACGTCGCCGCCTACGTGGCGGGCGTGGCCGCGTTCCTCGACCAGTGGCTGCCGAAGATGCAGTCCGACACCCGCAGCTATGCCACCATCGCCTTCGGCTGCACCGGCGGCCGGCACCGCTCGGTGTACCTCGCCGAGTGGATGGCCGGGCACTGCCGCGAGCGCGGCTGGGCGGAAGTGGCCGTCCACCACCGCGAACTGGATTGAGGCCGCATGCCCGTCGGCGTCCTGCTCGTCACCCACGAAGGCATCGGCCCCGCGCTGGTCGGGGTGCTGCGGCGGCTGATGCCGGCGCTGCCGCTGCGGGTGGAGGCGTTCGAGGTCGGCTTCGGCGCGGACCCGGACGCGGTGCTGCCGGCCGCGAGCGCGGCGCTGCGGCGCGTGGACGGCGGCGACGGGGTGCTGGTGCTCACCGACCTCTACGGCGCCACGCCGTCGAACGTCGCGGCGCGGCTGGCGCGGCTGGGCACGCCGGTGCGGCGGGTCTCGGCCGTCAACCTGCCGATGCTGCTGCGCGTCATGAACTACGCGGAGCTCGGCCTCGACGAGCTCCCGGCCGTCGCCGCCGCGGGCGCGCGCAACGGTGTCGTGCTGGACGAACTCTGATGATCGAACGCGAACTCGTCGTCTCCAACCGCCTCGGCCTGCACGCACGGGCCACCGCCAAGCTCGTGCAGGTGCTCTCGGGCTTCCGCTGCAACGCGGTCCTCTGCGCCAAGGGCCGCGAGGTGAACGCCAAGAGCATCATGGGCGTGATGCTGCTCGCCGCGGGCCCGGGCACGCCGGTGCTGCTGCGGGTGGACGGCGAGGACGAGGCCGCCGCGGCGCAGGCCGCGGCCGAGCTGTTCGAGCGCCGCTTCGACGAGGACGACTGATGCGGCGGGAGCTGCACGGACACGGGGCCTCGCGCGGCAGCGCGCTCGGCCGCGCGCGCCTGCGCATCCCGGACGTGTTCGAGGTCGCCGAGGAGCGGGTCGAGGACACCGAGGCCGAGCTGGCGCGGCTGCACGCCGCGATCGCGGTGGTGCGCACCGAGATGCAGGCCCTGCGCGAACGCCTGCAGGGCGTGCTGGTGGCCGAGGCCGGCGATTTCCTCGACCTGCACGCGCTCCTGCTCGACGACCCCGAGCTGCTCCACGGCCTCGACCAGCTGGTGCGCGAGGAGCGCTACTCCGCCGACTACGCGCTGCGCGTGCAGCGCAACCGCATCGCGGCCGTGTTCGAGCACATGGACGACGCGTACCTGCGCAGCCGCATCGACGACATCGACCAGGTGATCGGGCGCCTGCACGCCGCCCTGCACCGCGACGGCACCGGCGTCGTCGCCTCGGTGCGCGGCGTGGCCGGCGAGATCCTGGTGACCGACAACGTCGCCCCCACCGAGCTGCTGCAGTGGCACGGCCAGGGCGTGATGGCGGTGGTCACCACCGGCGGCAGCCACCTCTCGCACAGCGCGATCCTGGCGCGCAGCCTGCACCTGCCGTTCGTGGTCGGCGCCACCGGCGCGCTGCAGAAGATCAACGAGGGCGACGTGCTCGCCGTGGACGGCGCCAGCGGCCTGGTGGTGGTCGAGCCCGGCCCCGAGGACCTGCGCGCGCACCGCGCGCGGCTGCGCGAGCTGGCGCGCGAGCGCAAGCAGCTCAACCGCCTGCGCCGCGTCCCCTCCCGGACCATGGACGGCGTGGACATCCGGCTGTGGGCCAACGCCGAGTCGCGCGAGGACGTGGCCGAGGCGCACAAGCTGGGCGCGGCCGGCGTCGGCCTGTACCGCACCGAGTTCCTGTTCCTGGGCAGCACCGAACTGCCCGACGAGGAGGCGCAGTTCCGCGCCTACCGCGACCTGGTGCTGGGCATGACCGGCCGCACCACCACCATCCGCACCCTCGACCTGGGCGCGGACAAGGCCGACCGCACCGGCCTGGTGCTGGACGACGAGCCCAACCCCGCGCTGGGCGTGCGCGGCGTGCGCCTGTCGCTGTCGCGGCGCGAGCTGTTCGCCACCCAGCTGCGGGCGATCGCCCGCGCGTCCGGCTACGGGCCGGTGCGCGTGCTGGTGCCGATGGTCGCCTCGCGCGAGGAAGTGGTCGAGGTCCGCGGCCTGCTGCGCACGGCCATGGACGAGGCTCGCGCCGCCGGCCACGAGGTGGCCGACGCGATCCCGGTCGGCGCCATGATCGAGGTGCCGGCCGCGGCCATCGCCCTGCCCGGCTTCGTGGACGACCTCGACTTCCTGTCCATCGGCACCAACGACCTGGTCCAGTACCTGCTGGCCGTGGACCGCAACAACGACGCGCTCGCGGAGATGTATTCGCCGCTGCACCCGGCGGTGGTGCGCGTGCTGCACGACGTGATCCGGCTCGGCCGCGCGCGCGGCAAGCCGGTGGCGGTGTGCGGCGAGATGGCCGCCGACGCCCTGTTCGCGCCGATGCTGCTGGCGCTGGGGCTCGAGGAGTTCAGCCTGCACCCGTCCACCCTGCTCGAGGTCCGGCGCGCGATCCGTGCCTGCCACCTCGGCGAGCTGCGCGCCCGCGTCCAGGCGCTGCTGCGCGCGCGCGACCGGGCCGGGATCGAGGCCTGGATGCGCAAGGCGGCGCCCAAAACCGACGGGAATGAGGCGATAATGGCGCCATGAACGCCTGATCACGTCGCGCCCCTCGTGGCCGCGACCGCCGACCCCGACAGGGAGCGCCATGGCCGAAGCCGTCCGCCACGACAAGACCGCGCGCCAGCTCCGCCTGCTCTCGGATGCGCTCGACAGCGGCCGCCTGGGGCCGGTGAAGCGCCTGGTCAACACCCTCTCGGCGGCGGAGATCGGCAACCTCCTCGAGTCCCTCCCGCCCGCGCAGCGCACCGTGGTGTGGGGCCTGGTGGATCCCGAGGACGACGGCGAGGTGCTGCTGCACGTCGGCGACGAGGTCCGCGAGGGCCTGATCGCGGACATGGACCCGGACGAGATCGTCGCCGCGGTCGAGGACCTGGACATCGACGACCTGGCGGACCTGGTCGAGGACCTGCCGGAGGCGGTCATCGACGAGGTCCTGCGCTCGATGGACCGCGAGAACCGCGAGCGCCTCGAGCAGGTGCTGTCCTACCCGGAGGACACCGCCGGCCGCCTGATGAACCCGGACGTGGTGACGGTACGCACCGACACCACCGTGGACGTGGTGCTGCGCTACCTGCGCCTGCGCGGCGAACTGCCGGACCACACCGACCACCTGTACGTGGTCAGCCGCCGCCACCAGTACCTGGGCCGCATCGCCCTGCAGGACCTGCTCACGCACGAGGCGAACACGCCGATCAACGCCCTGCTCGACGACGAGCAGCCCGCGATCGACGTCGGCGAATCGGCCGAGCGCGTCGCGCGCATGTTCTCGGACCACGACTGGATCTCGGCCCCGGTGGTGGACGGCAACAACATCCTGCTCGGCCGCATCACCATCGACGACGTGGTGGACATCATCCGCGAGCAGGCCGAGCACCAGGCGCTGGGCGCGGCCGGCCTGGACGAGGACGAGGACCTGTTCTCGCCGGTGACGCGCGCCACCCGGCGCCGGCTGGTGTGGCTGGGCATCAACCTCGCCACCGCGTTCCTCGCGGCCTCGGTGGTGGAGCGCTTCCAGGGCACGATCGCGCAGATCGTCGCGCTGGCGGTGCTGATGCCGATCGTCGCCGGCATGGGCGGCAACGCGGGCACCCAGGTGCTGGCGCTGGTGATCCGCGGCCTCGCCCTGGGCCAGCTCGGCGCGTCCAACGTGCAGGTGCTGATCTGGAAGGAAGTGCGCGTGGCCCTGCTCAACGGCCTCGCCCTCGGTGCCGTCCTCGGCGGCATCGTGTGGGCCTGGTTCGGCGAGTGGCCGCTGGCGCTGGTGATCGCGAGCGCGCTCACCATCAACCTGTTCTGCTCGGCGCTGGCCGGCGTGCTGGTGCCGGTGACGCTCAAGCGCATGGGCTTCGACCCCGCGCTGGCCGGCGGCGTGATCCTCACCACGGTGACCGACGTGATGGGCTTCCTCAGCTTCCTCGGCCTCGCGACCCTGGTCCTGCTGCGGTAGGTTCATGGACATGGCCCGTCCCCGCTGCCTCGCCCTCTGCCTCCTCGCCGCGATGGCGGCCTTCCCGCAGTCCGCGGCCGCGCAGGGCCAGCAGTTCGTCACCGAGCTGTCCGCCCCGCACGACGCCGGCGTGGGCGCCGAGCATCGCGACACGGTGACGGAGGCCTACGTCGCGATGAGCCGCGAGCACGACCTGGCGCGGGCCGGGCGGCTGCTGGCGCCCGTCATCGCCTATTGCGACGAGCAGCAGCGCCCCGGCCCCTCGAGAGCTACCGCAGGGCGTTGGCGCTCGCAGAGGCCGATGCCGGGCGGTACGCCGACATGGTCGGCGTCGCGCTCCGCGGCATCGGTTATTCGATGATCGAACTCGGCGACTTCGCCGGGGCCCGCGCCGCCTACGAGCGCTCGCTCGAAGTCGAGCCCGGCAACCAGATCGCGCTCAAGGAACTGGAATACATCGCCGGCAAGGAACAGGGCCCCTAGCGGACCCGGTACGCGTTGTTGGACCGGTCGGCGTCGGGCAGCCTGCTGTCGGGGTCGACGGTGAGGCTGGCCACCGGCTTCGACGTGGCCAGGTTGAGCGTCGGGGTGCCGGCCTGCATCCACGCCTCGACCGGGATCCGCCGGTCCTCCCGGCTGCCGTCGGCGTAGGCGATGCGCAGCGTCGCCGGCATCACCAGCTTCTGCCGGCTCTCCAGCGTCACCCGCAGGCCTTTCGCCGGGTCGTCGTCCACGTACCCGGCGCTGCGCACGCCCAGGTCGAGCTGCCAGTTCTCGAAATACCAGCCGCGCCACCACCACGACAGGTCCTCGCCCGCTGCGCTTTCCATGTAGCGGAAGAAGTCCGAGGGCGACGGATGCCGGAACGCCCAGGTGGCGATGTAGCCCTTGAACGCGGGGTCGAAGCGTTCCGGGCCGAGGATCTGCTCGCGCAGCAGCACCAGGCCCAGCGCCGACTTGAAGTAGGCCACGGGGTGCCGGTACTTCTCGGCGGTGGCGTCGGCCAGCGCCATCAGCGTCGGCGCCTCCGGGTCGGCGAGCAGGGGCAGGATCTCGTCCACGGGGTTGCCGCCGCCCGGCGCGTACTCGCCGTCGCGCTTGGGGGCCCATTCGCCGCCGTTGAATGCGTCGGAGAAGTACACGTCGATGAAGGTGTTGAAGCCTTCGTCCATGAACGCGTGCCGGCGCTCGTTGGAGCCCACGATCATCGGGAACCAGCTGTGCCCGATCTCGTGCGCGCTGACCCAGAACAGCGTCTTGCCGGTGTCGTCGAAGCCGTCGAACACGATGCCGGGATACTCCATGCCGGCGCCGTGGCCGCCCACGTTGATCGCCGCGGGCCACGGGTACGGGTACCACCGCGAGAAATGCTCGACCGCGGCCTTCATGTACTCCGTGGAGCGGTCCCAGGCGTCGGGGCCGACGCCCTCGGCGGCGTACACCGACATCGCCATCGCCTGCCGGCCGCCGGGAAGGTTGATGCGCGCCGCGTCCCACACGAACGCCGGCGAAGCGGCGAACGCCACGTCTCGCGTGTTTTCCATGCGGAAGCGCCAGGTCAGCGTGCCCGACCGCGCCGGGCGGCTGGCCGGGTCCCCCACTTCCTCCGGCCGGCGAATGTACACCGTGCTGTCGCTGCGTGCGGCCTGCACCAGGCGCTCGCGCTGCGCCGCCGTCAGCACCTCGCCGGGGTTGAGCAGCTCGCCGGAACCCGCCACCAGGAAATCCCAGGGCACGGTCACCGCGTACTCGAAGGTGCCGTACTCGAGGTAGAACTCCGAGCCGAGGTAGGGCTGCGTGTCCCAGCCGCGCAGGTCGTCGTACACCGCCATGCGCGGGTACCACTGCGCGATCTCGTAGATCTCGCCGTTGCGGCTGGGCGTGACCGCGGTGCGGCCGCCGAACTTGCCCGGGATGCCGTAGGCATAGCGGACGTGCAGCTTCACCTGGCCGCCCCGGCCCGGCAGCGGCGCCGGCAGGTCGACGCGCATGCGCGTGTCGTCGACGAGGACCTGCGCGGGCATGCGCCGGCCGTCGCGTTCGATCTCGACCGAGGCGATGTCCAGGCCCTCGGTGGCGCCGCGGCGCAGGCGCGCGCGGTGCGCGCGCGAATCGGCGCGGTAGATGTTCTGGTCCAGCTGCAACCACAGCGCGTCGAGCGCGTCGGGGCTGTTGTTGGTGTAGGTGATGGTCTCCTCGCCCAGCAGCCGGCGGTTGCCGGTGTCAAGGGTGGCATGCAGGACGTAGTCGGCGCGGTTCTGCCAGTACATCGGCCCGGGCTTGCCGCTGCCGCTGCGGTAGGCGTTCGCCGGGGCGGGCAGCGCGAGCGGGGCGAACAGCGCGCGCGGGTCGTAACCGGCGTCGGCGGGCGTGGCGGCACGCGCCGCGGGCACGGCGGCGGCGAACAGCAGGGCGAAAACGGACAGCGCACGGATCATGCAAGCAGCTCCTCGAGGACGGCCATGCGCACGGCGACGCCGTTCGCCACCTGGCGCAGGACCAGCGATTGCGGGCCGTCGGCGACGTCCGCGTCGATCTCGACGCCCCGGTTCATCGGCCCCGGGTGCATCACCACCGCGTCCCTGGCGGCGCCGCGCAGGCGCGCGGCGGTGATGCCGTAGTCGCGGCGGTATTCCTCCAGCGACGGCACCAGCCCTTCCTCCATGCGTTCGCGCTGCAGGCGCAGCGTCATCACCACGTCCACGCCGTCCAGCGCCTCGTCCAGGCGCGCGGCGACGCGGCAGCCGGCCAGCTCGCCCGGCGCCGGCAGCAGCGCGGGCGGCGCGCACACGCGGATCTCGCCGGCGCCGAGCGTGCGCAGCGCGTGCAGGTCCGAACGCGCGACGCGCGAGTGCCGCACGTCGCCGACGATCGCCACCTTCAGGCGCGCGAAGTCGGCGCCCTTCGCCTGGCGGATGGCGAGCATGTCCAGCAGCCCCTGGGTCGGGTGCGCGTGGCGGCCGTCGCCGGCGTTCACCAGCCGCGTGCCCGGGGCCGCGGCGTCGGCCAGCGCGGCGACCGCGGTGTCCACGGCATGGCGCACCACGAACGCATGCACGCCCATCGCCTCCAGCGTGCGCAGCGTGTCGGCGTCGGTCTCGCCCTTCTTCGTGGACGAGGTGGAGGCGTCGAAGTCCAGGACGTCGGCACCCAGCCGCAGCGCCGCCAGGCGGAAGCTGGAGCGGGTGCGCGTGGACGGCTCGAAGAACAGGTTGCACACCGCCTTGCCGGCGAGCGTCGCGCGCAGCGCGGTGCCGCCGTGGGCATGCGGGAACAGCGCCTGCGCGCGGTCGAGCAGGCGCTCGAGCGTGGCGCGCGGCAGGCCTTCGAGGGTGAGCAGGTGGCGCAGGCGCCCGTCGGGCGCGGTCTGGTCGGCGTGGCTCATGCGTCGGGCGTCGCGGGCGTCGTGGGCACGGGGATGGCGTCCTGGGGCGCGGCCAGCCAGCGCTCGACGATGACCGCGGCGGCCACGGCGTCGAGCGCCGCGGCGTCGCGGCGGCGCTTGCGGCCCTCGGCACGGTCGGCGGCGAAGCGCTGCGCGGCCTCGATCGAGCTCGCGCGCTCGTCCACCAGCACCACCGGCAGGCCGTAGCGCGCGCGCAGCTCGGCGGCAAAGGCATGGGCGACGCGGCGGATCGGCTGGTCGCCGCCGTCGAGCGTCATCGGGTCGCCCACCACGAAACCGTCGGGGCGCCACTCGCGGTGCAGGCGGTCGATCGCAGCCCAGTCCGGGCCCTGCGCATGCACGTCCACCACCGCCAGCGCGCGCGCGCCGTGGCCGAAGGGGCTGCCCACCGCGACGCCGATGCGGCGGGCCCCGACGTCGAAGCCGAGGACCGTGCCGTCGCGGCGGATCGTGTCCTCAGGCATGGCCCGCATAGTCGGCGAGCCGCTTCAGGTCCACGCCGATACGGCCGGCGGCCGCGCGCCAGCGCGCCTCCAGTGGCAGGCGGAACAGCAGTTCGTGGTCGGCCGGCGCGGTGAGCCAGGCGTTCTCGACCAGTTCGTACTCGAGCTGGCCCGCGCCCCAGCCCGCGCAGCCCAGCGCGACCGTGGCCGAGGGCGGGCCCTCGCCGCGCGCCATCGCCTCGAGCACGTCGCGCGAGGTGGTGACGTAGAGGCCCTCCGCGATCTCCAGGCTCGAGGCCCACTCGCGGTCGCCGTCGTGCAGCACGAAGCCGCGCTCCGGGTGCACCGGCCCGCCGGCGACCACGGGCCTGGCGCACAGTGCCTCGTCGTCGCTCTCGATGCCCATCTGCCGGAACACCTCGCCCAGGGTGTACTCCGACGGGCGGTTGACGACGACGCCCATGGCGCCGGCGGCGTCGTGCTGGCAGACGAGGGTGACGCTGCGGGAGAAGTTGGGATCGGCGAGCCCCGGCAGCGCGATGAGCAGCTGGTTCGTGAGGGTCGGGACGGCGTCCATGCGCCGCATTCTAGCGTGGCCCCGGCACGGGCCGCCGGGCTTGGGCCGGGGCCCCGGCGCGGTTAGGATGCAGGGACCCCACTTCGCCCGGTGCCATGCCCCCGCAGGCCCTGTTCCGGCTGTTGCTGCTCGAGGATTCCGCCGACGACGCGGACCTGCTGGCGATCGAGCTCGCCGGCGCGGGCATGGGCGTGGAACTGCGCCGCGTCGCGACGCGCGACGCCTATGCCGCCGCGCTCGCCGGCTTCGCGCCGGACATCGTCGTGTCCGACTACGACCTGCCCGGCTTCTCCGGCGGCGAGGCGCTGCTGATGGCGCGCGCGCACGACCCGGCCCTGCCGTTCGTGGTGCTCACCGGCTTCGTGGCCGAGGACCGCCCGGCGGACGACCGCGCGCGCGGCGCCGACGCCTGGGTGTGCAAGGACGACCTGCGCGACATGCCGGCGGTGCTGCAACGCCTGCTTTCGCGCTGAACGCGCAGGCGGTTGCCTGCACGCGCCGGCCACGCGGCGGCGCGCAGCATGTGGCGCATGGCGATCCGCATCGGCATCTCCGGCTGGCGCCGCCGACATGCTGTAGAGCCGGCCGGCGCTACTTGAGGTCGGAGATGCCCACGCCCTCGAGGCCCTGCGACAGGGTCTTGGCGTCGCCGCCCTGCGCGAGCTTGATGCGCAGGCGCACCTCGTTCGCGGAGTCGGCGTAGCGCAGCGCGTCCTCGTAGGAGATCTCGCCGGCCTGGTACAGCTCGAACAGGCTCTGGTCGAAGGTCTTCATGCCGAGGTTGGTGGACTCCTTCATCACTTCCTTGAGCTTGTGGATCTCGCCGTCGCGGATGTAGTCCTGCACCAGCGGCGTGCCGAGCAGGATCTCCATGGCCACGCGGCGGCCCTTGCCGTCCGGGGTCGGGATCAGCTGCTGCGCGACCACGCCCTTGAGGTTCAGCGACAGGTCCATCAGCAGCTGGGCGCGCCGGTCCTCGGGGAAGAAGTTGATGATGCGGTCCATCGCCTGGTTGGCGTTGTTGGCGTGCAGCGTACACAGCACCAGGTGGCCGGTCTCGGCGAACGCGATCGCGTGGTCCATGCCCTCGCGGGTGCGGACCTCGCCGATCATGATCACGTCCGGCGCCTGGCGCAGCGTGTTCTTCAGCGCCGCCTCCCAGCTCTCGGTGTCGATGCCGACCTCGCGCTGGGTGACGATGCAGCCCTCGTGCTTGTGCACGAACTCGATCGGGTCCTCGATGGTGATGATGTGGCCGGTCGAGTTCTTGTTGCGGTAGCCGATCATCGCCGCCAGCGAGGTGGACTTGCCGGTGCCGGTGGCGCCCACGAAGATGATGATGCCGCGCTTGGTCATCGCCAGCGTCTTGATGATCGGCGGCAGCTGCAGCTCGTCGATGGTCGGGATCTTGGACTCGATCCGGCGCAGCACCATGCCCACCTGGTTGCGCTGGTAGAAGCACGACACGCGGAAACGGCCCACGCCGGCCACGCCGATCGCGAAGTTGCACTCGTGGGTGCGCTCGAACTCCTCGCGCTGCGCCGGGGTCATCACGTTCAACACCAGGTCGCGCGACTGCTGCGGCGTGAGCGGGCTCTGGGTGATCGGCGCGATCTTGCCGTGCAGCTTCATCGCCGGCGGCATGCCCGCGGTGATGAACAGGTCCGAGGCCTTCTGGTGGGCCATCAGCTTCAGGAACGAGGTGAAGTCGATGCCGCTTCCGGGGATGCTGGTGCTCATCGTTCTGCTCCGGGGCCGCCGACGTCAGTCGAACAGCCGCTTGTCCTTGGCGTACTCGCGCGCGGTCTGCTTGGTGACCACGGCGCGCTTGACCAGGTCCTGCAGGTGCTGGTCGAGCGTCATCATGCCGGCCTGCTGGCCGGTCTGGATGGCCGAGTACATCTGCGCCACCTTGTCCTCGCGGATCAGGTTGCGGATGGCCGGGGTGCCGACCATGATCTCCCACGCCGCGGTGCGGCCGCCGCCGACCTTCTTCAGCAGCGCCTGCGAGATCACCGCGCGCAGCGACTCCGACAGCATCGAGCGCACCATCGGCTTCTCGCCGGCGGGGAACACGTCGATGATGCGGTCGATGGTCTTGGCCGCGGACGAGGTGTGCAGCGTGCCGAACACGAGGTGGCCGGTCTCGGCCGCGGTCAGCGCCAGGCGGATGGTCTCCAGGTCGCGCATCTCGCCCACCAGGATGTAGTCCGGGTCCTCGCGCAGCGCCGAGCGCAGCGCCTCGGCGAAGCCGTGCGTGTCGCGGTGCACCTCGCGCTGGTTCACCAGGCACTTCTGCGAGGTGTGCACGAACTCGATCGGGTCCTCCACCGAGAGGATGTGCCCGTACACCGTCTTGTTGATGTGGTCGAGCATCGCCGCGAGCGTGGTGGACTTGCCCGAGCCGGTCGGGCCGGTCACCAGGATCAGGCCCTGCGGCTGGTCGATCAGCTCCTGGAAGATCTTCGGGCAGCCCAGGTGCTCGAGCGTGAGCACCTCGGAGGGAATGGTGCGGAACACCGCGCCGGCGCCGCGGTTCTGGTTGAAGGCGTTGACGCGGAAGCGGGCCAGGCCCGGGATCTCGAACGAGAAGTCGACCTCGAGGAACTCCTCGTAGTCGCGGCGCTGCTTGTCCGACATGATGTCGTACACCAGCGCGTGCACCTGCTTGTGGTCCAGCGCCGGGATGTTGATGCGGCGCACGTCGCCGTCCACCCGGATCATGGGCGGCAGGCCGGCCGACAGATGCAGGTCGGACGCCTTGTTCTTGACCGAGAAGGCCAGCAGCTCGGCGATATCCATGGTTCCCTTCCCCCGGTTTGCCTTGGCAGTATAGGCACAATGCAAACGTCCCCGCATGCCGCCCTGGCCAGCGTCCTGCAGTCGCTCGACAACGCGGCTCGGGCGGCGCGACGGCCATCGCCCCGGCTGGTCGCGGTGGCCAAGCGGCAACCTGTGACCGCGGTCGCAGAACTCGTCGCGGCCTGGCGCCGCGCGCGCCCGGGCGAGCGCCCGGCGATCGGCGAGAACTACGTGCAGGAGGCGCGGGACAAGGCTGAAGCCCTCGGCGATCCCGGCGTCGAATGGCACCTCGTCGGGCACCTGCAGAGCAACAAGGCGGCGCTGGCGGCGGCGCTGTTCGACTGGGTGCAGTCGGTGGACCGCGTGCGCCTGGCCGCCGCGCTCGACGCGGCGCGCGACCCGGCACGGCCGCCGCTGGCGGTGCTGCTGCAGGTGAACATCGACGCCGAGCCCGGCAAGCACGGCTGCGCGCCCGCCGAAGTGCCCGCGCTCGCCGCCGCGGTGGCGGCGATGCCGCGGCTCGCGTTGCGCGGGCTGATGGCGATCCCGGCGCCCTTCCCCGAGCCGGAGCGGCGACGCGACGCGTTCCGGCGCATGCGCGCCTTGTTCGACGCGCTGCGCGCCGATTACCCCGGCGTGGACACGCTGTCCATGGGCATGAGCGACGATGCCGCGCTCGCCATCGAAGAAGGTGCGACGATGGTGCGCATCGGCACCGCGCTGTTCGGTCCCCGCCCCGCAGGGCCGGCCCACGGTCGGCGCCCAGGAGACACGAGATGACCCGATCGACCATCGCCTTCGTCGGCGGCGGCAACATGGCCCGCAGCCTGGTGGGCGGCCTCGTCGCGCGCGGCACGCCGGGCGCATCGATCCGCATCGCCGAGCCCGTGGCCGGCTTGCGCGACGCCCTCGCCCGCGACTTCGGCGCCGCGGTCTTCGCCGAGGGCACCGACGCCGTCGCGGGCGCGGACTGCTGGGTGCTCGCGGTGAAGCCGCAGGTGATGCGCGCGGTGTGCGAATCGCTCGCGCCGCAGGCGCGGCAGTCGCGCCCGCTGCTGGTGTCCATCGCCGCCGGCATCACCGCCGCGCAGATCGAGCGCTGGCTCGGCGGCGACGTCGCGGTGGTGCGTGCGATGCCGAACACGCCCGCGCTGCTCGGCGCCGGCGTCACCGGCCTGTACGCGAACGCGGGCGTGGACGCCGCCGGCCGCGAGGCCGCGCAGGCGCTGCTGCGCGCCGCGGGCGAAACCGTGTGGATCGGCGACGAGGCGCTGATGGATGCGGTCACAGCGGTGTCGGGCAGCGGTCCGGCGTACGTGTTCCTGCTCGCCGAGGCGATGCAGGCCGCGGCGGTGGCCGAAGGCCTGCCGGCGGACGCCGCGCGCACGCTGGTGCTGCAGACCGTGCTCGGCGCGGCGCGCATGCTCACCGAGGGCGACGCCGATGCGGCCGAGCTGCGCCGCCGGGTGACGTCGCCGAACGGCACCACCCAGGCCGCGATCGAAACCTTCGAGGCCGGCGGGTTCCGCGAGCTCGTCGCCCGCGCGATCCATGCCGCCGCCGTACGCGGCCGCGAGCTCTCCGCCGCCAACGACTGACCGCCGCGAAGTTACCGGTGGCGGGCGGACCAGGCGCGGATGAGGCGGGCGATCGCGGCGACGCCGTCGGTCAGCGCGGCCGGCCCCGGCTGCAGGATGAGCGGCGACTTCACCTCGTGCAGCTCGCCGTCGCGGACCGCCGGGATCGCATCCCAGCCGGGCCGCGCCGCGACCTTCTCCGGCCGGAACTTCTTGCCGCACCAGGAGCCGAGGATGATGTCCGGCGCGCGCCGCACCACCTCCGACGCATCCTCCAGGATGCGCGCCTTCGCCAGCGGCTCGAGCGCGCGCTCGGGGAAGATGTCGTCGCCGCCGGCGACGCGCACCAGCTCCGCGACCCAGCGGATGCCGGTGATCGGCGGATCGTCCCACTCCTCGAAGTACACCTTCGGCCGGCGCGGCAGCGTGGCGGCGTCCGCCGCGATCGCGTCGAGCCCGCGCTGCAACGATGCGGCGTACGCGTCGGCGCGCGCGCCGGCGCCGACCAGCGCGCCGAGCCGGCGCACGTAGTCGAGGATGCCCGCGACGCTGCGGTGGTTGGCGATCCACACCTCCACGCCGCGGCGCACCAGCGCGGCGGCGATGTCGGCCTGGATGTCGGAGAAGCCGACGACGAAATCCGGCTGCAGGCGCAGGATCTCGTCGATCTTCGCGCTGGTGAACGCGCTGACCTTGGGCTTCTCGCGCCGCGCCCGGGGCGGCCGCACGGTGAAGCCGCTGATGCCGACGATGCGGTCCTGCTCGCCGAGCGCGTACAGGACCTCGGTGGGCTCCTCGGTGAGGCAGACGATCCGGCGCGGACCGGTCGCCGCGCTCACGGATACAGCATCCGCGTGGACCAGCGCCCGGCGACGTCGCGCTCGTACAGGCGCCGCTCGTGCCAGCGGAATTCGCCTGCGTACCAGAACTCGATCCAGCGCGGGCGCACGCGGAAGCCGGTCCAGCGCGGCGGGCGCGGCACGTCGCGGCCCTCGAAGCGCTTGTCCACCTCGGCCAGCCGCGCCTCGAACGCCTCGCGCGACGCCAGCGTCTCCGACTGCAGCGAGGCCCAGGCGCCGAGCTGGCTGCCGCGCGGGCGCGTCGCGAAGTAGGCGTCGGCCTCCGCGTCGGGCACGACGTGCACGCGGCCCTCGACGCGGACCTGCACGCCCTGGCGCACGCGCGGCCAGTGGAACAGCAGCGCCGCGTACGGGTTGGCCTGCAGCTCGCGGCCCTTGCGCCCGTCCATGTGCGTGTAGAACACGAAGCCGCGCGCGTCGAAGCCCTTCAGCAGCACCGTGCGCGCCGACGGGCGCGCGTCGAGCGAGGCGGTGGCCAGGGTCATCGCGGTGCGGTCGGGCTCGCCGGCCTCGGCCGCGGCCTCGAACAGGCGCGCGAACTCGGCCATCGCCTCCTGGAACAACGGGTCCGCGGCGTTCTCGTCCATTGCGGTATTGTCTCGCGATGGCCGCCCCGCACAACCCCACGGCCGGCTACGCGCCGGACTTCGTCGCCCACGTCCTCGACGCCGCGCTCGCCACCGGCCGGCCGGTGTTCGCCATCGCCGGCCTGCAGGGCACCGGCAAGTCCACGCTGTCGGCCCAGCTCGCCGCGCTCGCCGCCGAACGCGGGCGCCGGCTGGTGCCGCTCTCCATCGACGATTTCTACCTCGGCCACGCCGAGCGCCAGCGCCTGGGCCGCGAGGTGCACCCGCTGTGCGCCACCCGCGGCGCCCCGGGCACCCACGACGTGGCGCTGGCCTGCGAGGTGATCGACGCGCTGGCCGCCGGCCGGGCGGCGGCCCTGCCCCGCTTCGACAAGATCGCGGACGACCGCCTGCCCGAGTCGCAGTGGCCGGTCGAGCGCGCCGACCTGGTGCTGCTCGAGGGCTGGTTCCTGAAGGTGCCGCCGCAGCCGGAGGCCGAGCTCGCCGAGCCGCTCAACGCGCTCGAGCGCAACGAGGACCCCGACGGCACCTGGCGGCGCTGGAGCAACGCGGCGCTCGGGCGCGACTATCCCGTGCTGTGGCGGCGCCTGCCCTGGCTGTTGTTCCTGCAGGGGCCGGGCTTCGACGTGGTGCCGCAGTGGCGCTGGCAGCAGGAGCAGACGCTGCAGGCGCAGCATCCCGGCCGCAAGGCGATGACCCACCCGCAGGTGCTGCGCTTCGTGCAGTTCTTCGAGCGCGTGAGCCGGCACGCGATGCGCACCCTGCCCGGCATCGCCGACCGCACCATCCGCCTGGACGCCGAACGCCGCCCGCTCGGCGACGCGGCGGCGGGCCTGGCGCCGGCTATTCCGGGATGAGGCTCAGGTCCTCGCGGTAGGCCCATACCTCGCTGTCCACGCGCTCCACCGCCTGCGCGAGCTGCGCCGCCAGCCGCTCGCGGTCCTGCGCCGGGGCAAGGCGCGCGATCCGCGCTTCGAGCCCGCCGCCGGCGGCGAACGCGGCCCAGTCGGCGCGCCCCGACATGAGCACGTATTCCGGCACGCGGGTGCCCGCCACCGCTTCGTACCAGGTGCTGCCGCCAGGGTCGGCGCCGGCGGTGCGCAGCGCCCGCACCAGCGCCTCGAACGCGGCCGCCATGCCGGGCCTCACGCGGTAGGTGTACACCGCGAGCATCGGCGGCGGGCGGCGTTCCTCCAGCGGGGTGGCGTCGCCGAGCTCCGGCCGCAGCCGGTAGGACGCGCGGAAGGCCGGCGTGGCGTACGGCAGGAACACCTCCCGCGCGTTGCGCCCGTCCTCGGCCGGCGCCACCCGCGCGTCGAAGGCCGCGAACGGCGCGCCGAACGTGCCGTCGATGAACATGCCGAAGCGCTCGCCCTCGACCACGTACCAGCCGTACCACGGCAGCGGGTCGCGGTTGCGGCGGTGCCACTCGAGGTGTTCGCGGTAGCCCCGGTCGAACTGCGCGCCCATGCCCGCCTTCGGGTAGTAGCCGAACAGGTGTGCCGCGGCTTCCGCACGGCCGCCGCCGTCGCCGTCGCGTGGCGCGGGCACGGCCGCGGCGGCCGCCAGGGGGAGGATCAGGAGCAGGACAACGGCGAACGTTCGGCGCATCGGAAAGCCCTCGACCAGGGGCCTGCAGGCTAGGGAACCGCCGCGGCCTGCGTCCATCCGAAAAAAAGGGCCTTCCGTTCGAAAGTTTCGAAAGAAAAGCCGACCATGGGCCGGCTCTACGGAATGCATGGTGGGCCGTGTTGGAATCGAACCAACGACCAGCGGATTAAAAGTCCGATGCTCTACCGACTGAGCTAACGGCCCACAGGAGGGTGGCCGGGCGCGCGCCCGGGACGCCCGGATTCTAGCGGTAACGGGTCGGATCGGCGACGCCGGCGGCCGCGAAGCCCTCGGCGCGCAGGCGGCAGGCGTCGCAGTGGCCGCAGGCGCGGCCACCGGCGTCGGCGCTGTAGCACGACACGGTCTGCGCGAAGTCCACGCCCAGGCGCAGGCCTTCGCGCACGATGTCGGCCTTCGACATGCGCAGCAGCGGCGCGTGCACGCGGAAGCCCGCGCCCTCCACGCCGGCCCTGGTGGCCACGTTGGCCAGGCGCTCGAACGCCTCGATGAATTCGGGGCGGCAGTCGGGGTAGCCCGAGTAGTCCACCGCGTTCACGCCGCAGAACAGGTCGGCGCTGCCGACCACCTCGGCCCAGCCCAGCGCCATGGACAGCATGATGGTGTTGCGGGCAGGCACGTAGGTCGCGGGGATGGACGCGCCGATCACGTGGCCGTCGGCGTCGTCGGGCACCGGGATGGACTCGTCGGTGAGCGCCGAGCCGCCGATGCTGCGCAGGTCCACGTCGATGGTCTTGTGCTCGACCGCGCCGAGCATGCGCGCCACCCGCGCCGCGGCGTCGAGCTCGGACGTGTGGCGTTGCCCGTAGCGCACGCTCAGCGCGTATGGCGCGAAGCCGCGCTCGATCGCGATCGCCAGCACCACGGCCGAGTCCATGCCACCGGAGACCAGTACCACCGCGGGGTTCCTCGCGCGTCCGTCCATCCTCGCCACCTCCGTCCCCGCCTCAGCGTCCCGGTTCGTCGTTCCACAGCAGCTTGTGCAGCTGCAGCTGGAAGCGCACCGGCGGCTTCTCGGCCACGATCCAGTCGGCCAGCTGCGTCGCCGGCAGCTGCGCGGCGCTCGGCGAGAACAGCACGTCGCAGCGTTCGTGCAGCCGGTGCTCGCGCACCACCGCGCAGGCCCACTCGAAGTCCGCGCGGTCGCACAGCACGAACTTCACCTGGTCGCGCGCGGTGAGCAGCGCGAGGTTGGACCACAGGTTGCGCGCGACCTCGCCCGAGCCCGGCGTCTTCACGTCCACCACGCGCGACACGCGCGGGTCCACGCCGGCGACGTCCACCGCGCCGGAGGTCTCGAGCGAGACGATGTAGCCCGCGTCGCACAGCCGCTCCAGCAGCCGCAGGCAGCGCTTCTGCGCGAGCGGCTCGCCGCCGGTCACGCAGACGTGGCGCACGCCGTGCCCGGCGACCTCGCCCAGGATCCCGTCGAACGTCCGCCATTCGCCGCCGTGGAAGGCGTAGGCGGTGTCGCAGTACTGGCAGCGCAGCGGGCAGCCGGTCAGGCGCACGAACACGGTCGGCCAGCCGGCGTCGCGGGCCTCGCCCTGCAGCGACAGGAAGATCTCGGTGATGCGGAGCCGGTCCGCCACCGTCGCGGCGGCGGCCGCTTCGGGGGCGACGGTGCTCATGCCGGCATTTTACCGCGCGGAGGTGACCCGCATCGCCTGCAGGCGGTCCTGTGCGGTGCGCGCGGCGTCGGTGCCCGGGTAGCTGCGCGCGACCTGCGCCAGGGTGGCCTCGGCGGCGTCCTGCTGGCCCAGGCCGTATTGCGAGAGCGCCAGCTTGAGCATCGCGCCGGCCGCCTTGTCGTGCGCCGGGTAGCGCTCGAGCAGCGAGCGGAACTGCTGCGCGGCCAGCTCGTAGTTCTGGGTGGCGTAGTAGCTCTCGCCCAGCCAGTACACGGCATTGGGCGTGAGCTGGGCGTCGGGGAACTGGACCAGGAACTGCTGGAACGCGCGCGCCGACTCGTCGTAGCGGCCGGCCTTGAGCTGGTCGAACGCCGCATCGTAGGCGGCGCGCTCGGCATCGCCGACGGCCAGCGCCGGGCGCGGCGTGGCGGCCGCGGGCGGCGGGACGACCGCGGGCGCAACCGCCGCAGGCGCGCCGGCGGCCGGCGACGGGGCCGTCGCGGGGGGCACCACGCTGCCGCCCTCGATGCGGGTGATGCGGCCGTCCAGGTCCAGGTACTGGTTGCGGCTCGCCTCTTCCATCTGCTGCTGCTGGTGCTGCAGCTCCTCCAGCTGGGCGCGGAGGGCCTGCACTTCGGCCTTCAGCGCGGTCACCTGGTTGAGCAGGTCCACGTTGCCGCGGTCGGCCGCGGCCCGCTGCTCCAGCGCCGCCACGCGCTCGGCCAGGCTCGCGCGCTGCGCGGCCGCCGGCTGCGCGAACGCCGCCAGGGCCAGGGCCACCACCGCCATTCCGCCAATGCGCGCGTTCATCGGTTCACCTCCATGGGGACCGCAAAAGAATAAGGCAGCGGGATCCCCGCTGCCTTACTCCGGACTGTCCCCGCCTTACTTCTCGGTGTACACGATCTCGACGCGGCGGTTCCTGGCCCAGCAGTCCTCGCTCGACTCGGTGCAGGTCGGGCGCTCCTCGCCGTAGCTCACCACCGTGATCTGGCCGGCCGAGCCACCGTTGGCCTGCAGCGCGGACGAGACGGTGTTCGCGCGGCGCTCGCCCAGGCCCATGTTGTACTCGCGGCTGCCGCGCTCGTCGGCGTTGCCCTCGAGGGTCATGCGCGAGGACGGACGGTCGCGCAGGTACTTGGCGTGGCACGCCATCGCCTGCTGGAACTCCGGACGCAGCGCATCCTGGTCGAAGTCGAAGTAGATGACGCGGGTGCGCAGGCACGCGTCGGTGTCCAGGTCGGCCGGCGTGTACACGCCGCTCGGCTGGGCCGGCTCGGTGACGGCGGGGGTCTCGACCGGCGCCTCGGCCGGCGGGGCCTCCTTGACCTTCTTCGAACAGGCAACGGCCGCGGTGCACATGAGCGCCGCGAGCATGATGCGGGTGGTGTTGTTCATCGCTTTGTTCCTCGTCGTTTGTGCGGATGTTTGGAACTACCCCTGCGGCCGCCGGCTCGCGCCGTCGGCCAGAGTCCTGTCAGCGCCTCGCGCGGTACGGCCCCCAGGCCGGCTCGCGCACGTCGCCGTCGGCCAGCACCAGGCGCTGGCGCACGCGCCCGTCGGCCGACACGGCGTACAGCACGCCCCGGCCGCCTTCCTTCGCCGCGTACAGCAGCATGGCCGCGTTCGGCGCGAAGCTCGGCGATTCGTCGAGCGAGCCCGGCGAGAGCAGGCTCCAGCGCGGCGAACCGAGGCTGCGGTCGAGGATCGCGATGCGGTAGACGTTGCCGTTGCCCTGGGTGGTGGCGATCTTCTTGCCGTCCCACGACACCGAGGGATCGGCGTTGTAGCTGCCCTGGAAGCTGACGCGCGTCGCGGCGCCGCCGCCGGCGGGGACCTGGTAGATCTGCGGCTTGCCGCCGCGGTCGGAGGTGAAGTACAGCGTCGCGCCGTCCGGGCTCCAGGTCGGCGAGGTATCGATGCCGAAGTGGCTGGTGACCTGGGTCAGCGCCTTGCTGGCCAGGTCCATCACGTAGATCTCGGGGTTGCCCGACTTCGACAGCGTCAGCGCGAGGCGGCGGCCGTCGGGCGAGAACTCGGGCGCGCCGTTGATGCCGCGGAAGCTGGCGACCAGCTCGCGCGCGCCGGTGGCGATGTCCTGCACGTAGATCGAGGAATTGCCGCGCTCGAAGCTGACGTAGGCCAGCTTGCGCCCGTCGGGGCTCCACGCCGGCGACAGCAGCGGCTCGCCCGAGCGCACCACCGTCTGCGGGTTCCAGCCGTCGGAGTCGGCGACCATCAGCGCGTAGCGGCTGCCCTTGCCCACGCCGGTCGCGGTGACGTAGGCGATGCGGGTCCAGAACGCGCCGCGCACGCCGAGGATCTTCTCGTAGATGGCGTCGGCGATCTGGTGCGCGACGTCGCGCATCGCGTTGGCGCGCGCGGTCATGGCGAAGCCGAGCAGGCGCTCCTGGCGGGCGACGTCGAACAGCTCGTACTCGACCCGGTAGCCGCCGTCGCCGGCGTCGAGGACGCGGCCCACCACCAGGTAGTCCTGCTTGAGCAGGCGCCAGGCCGGGTAGTCCACCTCGGCGCCGGTGGTCGGGCGCTGCACGAGCTGGGCCTCGGGCAGGGTCCGGAACTGGCCGGAGCGGTCCAGGTCGGCGCGGATGACGCCCGCGACATCGGTTTCCGGCGCGCCGGCCGAGCCTTGGTAGGGCATGGGCACGACGGCAATGGGCAGGGCCGCGGCGTTGCCGCCCACGATGTCCAGCTCCAGCGGCTGTTCCTGGGCCAGGGCAGCCAGCCACGGCGCGGCGAAAAGCAGCGCGAGCAGCGTCTGCAGGAACCAGGTGGGGCGGCGCAGCAGTCGGCTCATCGGGACGGAATTCCGGCCAAAGTCAGGATTGTTAACAGCTTCGCCGTGAAGGCGGGAAAAAAGATGAATGGAGGCAGACCGCCCGCCCATCATCGCCGATCCGGCGGCGATCCGTCAGCGGTCGCGCGCCTCGAAGTTGAGGATCAGGTCGCGGCGGAACACCGGCTCGAAGCCGGCATAGGGCAGCGGCTGGGCCTTCAGCACGGCGGCCTCGACCGAACGGCGCCCCAGCTCGTCGTAGGGGCAGCTGGGGTCCACCTTCGCGCTGATCACCGTGCCGCCGGGCACCTGGCGGATGGCGATGCGGCAGGTCTGGCCGATCGGCACGGTGTCGGGCCGGGTCCAGTTCTGGACGATGGCCGCGTTGAGCGCGGCCCTGTACCGGGCCAGCAGCCCGTCGTCCGCGCCCTCGTTGCCGGGCGGCGGGGCCGCCTGCGACGGCGCCTGCTGCGCGGCCTTGGCGGCGTCGGCGAGCTGCCGCAGGCGTTGCTCGGCCAGGTCGGCGGCGCGCTTGGCCTTCTCCCGCTCGGCGCGGATCTGGTCGAGCTTGCGCTGGATCTCCTGCTGCTCGGCCAGGCGCCGCTTCTGCTCCGCCTCCTCCCGGCGCTTGCGCTCGGTGAGGTCGATCTGCTCCTGGCGGCGCTTCTCCTCCTGCTCGCGCTGGGCGCGGCGGGCGGCCTCGGCCTCGCGTTCGACCCGCTCCTGCTCGCGGGTGTCGGGCACCGGCACCGGCGCCTGCGCCTCCGGCTGCGGCGCGACCGGCGCGTCCTGCGGGCGTGGCTCGGGCTGCGGCTGGGGCGGCGGGGCGGCCGGCTCGGGCTCCGGCGGGACGGGTTCGGGCGCCGGCTCGGGCCGGGCCGGCGCGTCCAGCGCGCGGCGCAGCGGCGCCGCGAGCGCGTTCGGGTCCACCAGGTCGGCCTCGATCTGCGGGCCGGCCGCCGAGACCGGCGCCGCCGCGCGCGTCCACCACATGCCGGCGAACAGGAGCGCGAACAGCAGCGCGTGGAGCGCCAGCGCGCCCACCACCGCCACGCGGGTATCGGCGCGGGTTTCCCTCACCGGCGCGGCGTCTCCGGCGACTGCGTGAGCAGGGTCGCCCTGTCGACCTTCGCGTCGCTGCGCAGCCGCTGCAGCACGCGCAGCACGGCGTCGTAACGCACCGCGCCGTCGCCGGCCACGAACACCACCAGCTGCGGGTTGTTGGCGCGGAACGCGGAGACGCGGGCGATGAGCGCCTCCTCGTCGAGCGCGACCTTGCTGGTGGCGCCGGTGTCGTCGCGCTGGATCAGCGACAGCGCGCCGTCCTCGCCGACCTGCACCACCACCTGCTCCTTCGGCTGCTCGACCGTGGCCGCCGCGACCTGCGGCAGGCGCACGTCCACGCCCAGGTTCAGCAGCGGCGCGGTGACCATGAAGATGATCAGCAGCACCAGCATCACGTCGATGTAGGGCACGACGTTGATGTCGGCCTTGAGCCGGCGCTTGCGGATGCGCCTGCCGGTCGAGGTGAGCGCCATGTCAGGCCTCGTCCACGTGCGCCTGCCGCTGCAGGATCGAGGAGAACTCCTCGGAGAACGTGTCGTAGCGCACCGACATGCGCTCCACCCGGGTGGCGAAGCGGTTGTAGGCCCACACCGCCGGGATCGCCGCGAACAGGCCCATCGCGGTGGCGATCAGCGCCTCCGAGATGCCCGGCGCGACGGTGGCGATGGTCGCCTCGCGCACGTTGGCCAGGCCCTGGAACGAGACCATGATGCCCCACACCGTGCCGAACAGGCCCACGTACGGGCTGATCGAGCCGACGTTGGCCAGGAACTCGAGGTTGTGCTCCAGGCCGTCGAGCTCGCGCGAGGCGGCGGCGCGCATCGCGCGCTGCGCGGCCTCGAGCTGCATGCGGCCGTCGCCGCCGCGGCGCTGGCGCACGCGGTTGAACTCGCGGAAGCCGCCCTCGAAGATCGCCTCCAGGCCCTCGATCTCGCGGTTGCGCTCGGTGGCGCCGGCGTAGAGCTTCGACAGCTCGGCGCCGGACCAGAACCGCTCCTCGAAGCGGTCCGCCTCGCGCTCGGCGCGGTCGAGCACGCGCTTCTTGCGGAAGATGATCACCCACGAGGCGAGCGAGCCGAACAGCAGCAGCAGCATCACCAGCTGCACCGGCAGGCTCGCGTGCAGCACCAGGGCGAGCATGTCGATGCCGTTGTGGGCCACGGCGTCGGCGGTGGCGGATTCGATGGGCTGCTGCATCAGTCGCGTGCCTCCAGGGCCTTGAGTCGTTCGTACAGCGGATCGGGAATCGGCCGCGGCCGGAACGTGCCCGCGTGCAGCGACGCGATCCGCACCGTGGCGTCCAGCAGCAGCTCGTCGCCGCGGCGGACCGCCTGCGCCATGACCAGGCTGGCGCGGCGGCATTCGCGCAGCGCCACCGTGGCCTCGAGCAGGTCGTCCAGCCGCGCCGGCCTGCGGAAGTCCACCTGCATCGCGCGCACGACGAACACCAGGTCGAGCTCGCGGCGCATCGCGTCCTGGTCGCCCAGCGCGCGCATCCATTCGCTGCGTGCGCGCTCGAGGAACGCCAGGTACTGCGCGTGGTAGACCACGCCACCGGCGTCGGTATCTTCCCAGTAGACGCGTATCGGGTGGCTGAACACTGGTTAAGAGCCGGGAATGGGGAATGGGGAGTGGGGACGGGGAGCACCTGGCGGCTCAGAATAGCGAGGGGGGACCATTCCCTGTTACCTCTTCCCTATTCCCTGCCCTCGGCTGGAGGCCGAGGTGCGCGTACGCCTTCGCCGTCGCCATCCGCCCGCGGGCGGTGCGGACCAGGAAGCCCTGCTGGATCAGGTAGGGCTCGACCACGTCCTCGAGCGTGCCGCGCTCCTCGCTCAGCGCCGCCGCCAGCGACTCCACGCCGACCGGGCCGCCGTCGAAGGCCTCCACGATCGTGCGCAGCAGGCGGCGGTCGAGCTCGTCGAACCCCTCCGGGTCCACCTTGAGCATCTGCATCGCCGCGTCGGCGACCGCGGCGTCGATGCGGCCGTCGGCGCGGACCTGGGCGTAGTCGCGCACCCGGCGCAGCAGGCGGTTGGCGATGCGCGGGGTGCCGCGCGAGCGCCGCGCGATGGCGGCTGCGCCCTCGGGCGAGCATTCGATGCCCAGGATCGCGGCGGAGCGGCGCACGATCCGCGCCAGCTCCTCCGGCGAGTAGAACGCCAGGCGCTGGACGATGCCGAAGCGGTCGCGCAGCGGCGCGGTGAGCAGGCCGGCGCGGGTGGTGGCGCCCACCAGCGTGAAGGGCGGCAGGTCGAGCTTGATCGAGCGCGCCGCCGGGCCCTCGCCGATCATGATGTCGATCTGGAAGTCCTCCATCGCCGGGTACAGCACCTCCTCGACCACGGGCGAGAGGCGGTGGATCTCGTCGATGAAGAGCACGTCGCGGGGCTGCAGGTTGGTGAGCAGCGCGGCCAGGTCGCCGGCCTTCTCGATGACCGGGCCCGAGGTCACCCGCAGGCCGACCCCGAGCTCGTTGGCGATGACGTGGCTGAGGGTGGTCTTGCCCAGGCCCGGCGGGCCGAAGATCAGGACGTGGTCCAGCGCCTCGCCGCGGTGGCGGGCGGCCTCGATGTAGATGCCGAGCTGCTCGCGCACCGGCGCCTGGCCGAGGTATTCGTCCAGCCGCTTCGGGCGGATCGAGGCCTCGATGGCCTCGTCCTCGCGGGTGGCGTCGGCGGCTACGAGCCGGTCGTTGGTCATCGGGATCGGGGTCGGAGTCGGGCGCGGGGCCCGGGGCATGGGGTGATTGTAGGGAAGCGGGCGATTCCCTGCCGGCCGCGCCCCTGCCCCGTCAGATCTCCACCTGGGCGCCGAGTTCCACCAGCCGGTTGCCGGGGATGCGGAAGAAGCCGGTGGCGGGCGCCGCGTTGCGGTGCATGACCGCGAACAGCTTGTCGCGCCAGATCGGCATGCCGCCGCGCTTGCGCGCGACCACGTTCTCGCGGCTGGCGAAGTAGGTGGTGTCCATCGGGTCGAAGTGGATGCCGCCCTTGTCGCAGGAGCGCATCAGCGCCAGCGGCACGTCCGGCGTCTCCATGAAGCCGAAGCGCACCCGCACGCGGTAGAAGTCGTCGCCGATGGGCTCGATCTTCAGTCGCTTGTCCTTGGGCGCGTAGGGCAGGTTGAGCGTCTCCACCGTCAGGAACACGTTGCGCTCGTGCAGCACCTTGTTGTGCTTGAGGTTGTGCAGCAGCGCCTGCGGCACCATCCCCTCCTGCGCGATCAGGAAGATCGCGGTGCCGGGCACCCGCACTGGCGGCGCCAGCATCAGGCCGGGCAGGAAGGTGTCGAGCTGGATGCCCTCCTTGCGGATCTCCTGGTACAGCAGCTCGCGGCCGCGGCGCCAGGTGCGCAGCAGGGTGAACAGCAGCAGGCCCAGCACCACCGGGAACCAGCCGCCATCGAGGATCTTCGCGCCGTTGGCGACCAGGAAGCCGGCGTCGCCGACCACGAACAACGCGCAGCAGGCCAGCACCCAGCGCCGCGCGCGCGGCCACAGCTCGCGCGCCACGATCGCCAGCAGCATGGTGTCGATCAGCATCGTCGCCGAGACCGAGATGCCGTAGGCCGTGGCCAGCGCGGTGGAGGTGCGGAACGACAGCACCAGGCCGATCACCAGCACCGCCAGCGTCCAGTTGATCGCCGGGATGTAGATCTGGCCGATGGTCTCGCGCGAAGTGTGCTTGACCAGCATGCGCGGCACGTAGCCGAGCTGCATGGCCTGGCGCGAGATCGAGAACGCGCCGGTGATCACCGCCTGCGAGGCGATCACGGTGGCGCAGGTCGCGAGCAGGATCATCGGCCAGCGCGCCCAGGCCGGCACGCCCACGTAGAACGGGTTGACGATGGCCTGCGGGTTCTCCAGCACCAGCGCGCCCTGCCCCAGGTAGTTGAGCATCAGCGCCGGCAGCACGAACCAGTACCACGCCATGCGGATCGGGCGCGCGCCGAAATGGCCCATGTCGGTGTACAGCGCCTCGCCGCCGGTCACCGCCAGCACCACCGCGCCGAGGATGAACACGCCGTGGAAGTGGTGCACGACGAAGAAGTTGAGCGCCCAGCGCGGATCGATCGCCTTCAGCACCTCCGGGGCGTGCAGGATGTTGAGCAGGCCCAGCACCGCCAGCGCGACGAACCACACGATCATCACCGGCCCGAACACCCGGCCGACCTTCTCGGTGCCGAAGCGCTGGCCGACGAACACCGCGACCAGCACCGCGACCACGATCGGCACCACCCAGTGGTGCAGCTGCGGGGCGACGACCTCCAGGCCCTCCACCGCCGACAGCACCGAGATCGCGGGCGTGATCACGCCGTCGCCGAAGAACAGCGAGGCGCCGAAGATGCCGAGGACGCCGACCAGGTACACCGAGCGCGAGCCCGGCCGCAGCGTGCGCTGCGCCAGCGACATCAGCGCCATGATGCCGCCCTCGCCGTCGTTGTCGGCGCGCATGATGATGGTGACGTACTTCAACGTCACCACGATCGTCAGTGCCCAGAACACCAGCGACAGGATGCCCAGCACGGTGTCGTGGCTGGCGACCAGGCCGTAGTGCGGGCCGAACGCCTGCTTGATGGTGTACAGCGGGCTGGTGCCGATGTCGCCGAACACCACGCCGATGGCGCCGACGACGAGCTTGCCGAGCCCGCCTTGGGCGTGGCCGCCAGGCGTGGGGGTCGGGGCGTTGGGGGTGGCGGTGGCCATGGGATGGGCGCGCGTCAGCGCAGCGCGGACTGCAGGGCCTTGCGGATGATGGCGGCGGCATCGTCCCCGGCCGCGGCGGCGTCTCGCGCCATGCGCGCGGCCTCGGCCGGCTTGTAGCCCAGCTGCTGCAGGGCGATGGTGGCCTCGGACTGCGGATCGTGCGCGCCGCCCGCGAGGGGCGCGCCGCCGCCGGCGAGGTCGGCCGCGCGGTCGCGCAGCTCCACCACCATGCGTTCGGCGGTCTTCTTGCCGATGCCGGGGATGCGGGTGAGCGCGGCGACGTCGGAGGCCTGCACCAGGCGCGCGAATTCGTCCACGCTCACGCCCGAGAGCACGGCCAGCGCGATCTTCGCGCCGATGCCGGAGACCTTCTGCACGTCGCGGAACAGCCGCCGCTCGCCCTCGCGCAGGAAGCCGTACAGCGAAACGCTGTCCTCCTTCTGCGCGTAATGGGTGAACAGCGCGACTTCGCGCCCCACCTCCGGCAGGTCGTAGAACGTGCTCATCGGCGCCTCGAGCTCGTAGCCGACGCCGTTGACGTCCACCACCAGCCACGGCGGCTGCTTGTGGACCAGGATGCCCTTCAGCCGTCCGATCACGTCGCGCGCCTCCGCAGCATCGCCGCCGCCACCCCGGTGCGGGCGGCGGTGGCGCTCATGTGGGCATGGGTCAGGGCGATCGCCAGCGCGTCGGCGGCGTCGGCCTGCAGCTTCGCCTCGGCCAGGCCGAGCAGGATCCGCACCATGTGCTGCACCTGCGCCTTGTCCGCGGCGCCGCGCCCCACCAGCGACTGCTTGACCAGCCGCGGCGCGTACTCGCTCACCGGCAGCCCGCGGCGCACGACCGTGGCGATGGCGGCGCCGCGCGCGTGGCCGAGCTTCAGCGCGGAGGTCGCGGACTTGTCCATGAACACGCTCTCGATCGCCACCTGGTCCGGCTTCCATTCGTCCAGCAGCGCGTCGAGCCCCTCGCACAGCAGGCCGAGCCGCGCCGGGAAATCCTCCGCGCCCAGCAGCACCAGCGCCTGCGCGTGCAGGTAGCGGCAGCGGCCGCCGGCATCCACGTCGATCACGCCGATGCCGGTGCGCTGCGAGCCGGGGTCGATGCCGAGGATCCTGGTCACGGCGGCAGCGTACGCCCGTCAGGCGTAGGCGGCGTCCCCGAGGTCGGCGTTGGAATGCACGGCCTGCACGTCGTCCATGTCCTCGAGCCAGCGCAGCAGCTTCGCGACCTGCTGCGCGGTCTCGCCCTCGACGGCGATCTGGTTGTCGGCGCGCATCACCACCTCGGCGATGGCGGGCGCCAGGCCCGCGGCCTCCATCGCGGCCTTGACCGCGGCGAAGGACTCGGGCGCGGTGAGCACGTCGATCGAGCCCTCGTCGTAGACCACGATGTCGTCGGCGCCGGCCTCGATCGCCGCCTCGGTGACCTGCTCCTCGTCCACGCCGGCGGCGTAGGTGAGCACGCCGAGCTTGCGGAACATGAAGGCGACCGAACCCTCGGTGCCGAGGTTGCCGCCGAACTTGGCGAAGGCGTGGCGCACGTCGGCCACGGTGCGCACGCGGTTGTCGGTGAGGCAGTCCACGATCACGGCCACGCCGCCGGGCGCGTAGCCCTCGTAGCGGATCTCCTCGTACTCGACGCCCTCGAGCTCGCCGGTGGCCTTCTTGATGGCGCGCTCGATCACGTCCTTGGACATGTTGGCCGACAGGCCCTTGTCGATGGCGCTGCGCAGGCGCGGGTTGCCGGCGGGATCGCCGCCGCCCATGCGCGCGGCCACGGAGATCTCGCGGATGATCTTGGTGAAGATCTTGCCGCGGCGCGCGTCCTCCGCGTTCTTGCGCGCCTCGATGGAAGGACCTCGACCCATTGGAACGGTGCCTGGGGGCTGGAAAGGGCGCGATTTTACTTGATGCGGCGCCGGGGATGGCCGGGGCGGGCCGGCTCAGTGCCTGAAGCGCCCCTCGCGCAGGAACCTCCCCGCCTGCTCCGCCGCCGCGGGCGAGAACAGCAGGCCGCTGTGGCTGGCGTCCACCACGACGTGGTCGGCCAGGCCTTCGATGCGCGTCTCCGCCACCGCCACGGTGCCGTCGTGCTCGCCCTCGAAGCCGGCGAACAACGCGCCCAGGCCCAGCGGCACGCGGCCGGCGAGCGAGCCCACCTCGGCCCGGCCCGTCCACGCGCCCATGCCCTCGTGCAGCAGCGGCGCGCAGCGGCCGAGCAGGCCCGTGCCCGGGGCCCAGCGCGCCATCCCGGCGGCCGCACCGCTGCCGGCCAGCGGCGAGCCCAGGCAGGCCACCCGCGCGACCGGCAGCCGCGGCTGCTCGCGCAGGGCGAGCAGCGCGACCAGGCCGCCGAGGCTGTGCGCGACGAGGTCGGCCTCGCCTTCGGCGAGCAGCAGGTCGGACAGCCGCGACACCACGTCGCCCGGGCCGTCGGACACGCTGTGGTAGCTGAAGATGCGCGGCGCGAAGCCCTGCGCGCGCAGCTGCACCGACAGCCAGTGCATGGACGCGCCGGGCATCCACAGGCCGTGCAGCAGGACGACGCGCCGGCCCTGCGCCGACGTCATGCCGGCGCGGCGCCCGGGTCGCGGCGGAACATGAACTCGATGTCGCGCTGGCGTCCCACCGGGAACTCGTACTCCGCCACCTTGGCGAAGCCGTGGCGCGCGTAGAAGCGCTGCGCGCCGAAGTTCTCGGACCACACGCTGATCCAGATGCGGCGTGGGGCCTCGCGCTCCAGCCAGCCGATGGCCTCGGCGAACAGGCGCCCGCCCCAGCCGCCGTTCTGCACGGCGGGCAGCAGGTACAGGCGCTTCAGCTCGCCGTCCTCCGGCGCGACCTCCGGATGCGGCAGCCCGCACGGGCCGGCGACGGCGTAGCCGACGGCGCGCCCGCCGTCCTCGAGCAGCCACAGGCCGTAGCGCGGGTCGGCGAGCAGCTTCGCGTACGCCGCCTCCGAGTGGCTCCCGTCGAGGAAGGCCGCCAGGTCCTCCGGCGGATACAGGTGGCCGAAGGTGATGGTGAAGGTCTCGCGGCCGATGCGCGACAGCGTCGCGGCGTCGGCCGCCTGCGCGCGCCGGATCGCCGGGGCCACCGCTCAGCCCTCCTTCGCCTCGCGCGGGCGCACCGCCACGTGCACCTCGGCCAGCTGCGCGTCCGGCACCGGCGACGGCGCGCCGGTCATCAGGCATTGCGCCGTGGTGGTCTTGGGGAAGGCGATCACGTCGCGGATCGACTCGGTCCCCGCCATCAGCGCCGCGATGCGGTCGATGCCGAAGGCGATGCCGCCGTGCGGCGGCGCGCCGTACTTCAGCGCGTCGAGCAGGAAGCCGAACTTCGCCTGCGCCTCCTCCGCGCCGATGCCGAGCAGCTCGAACACCGCGCTCTGCATCGCCGGGCGATGGATGCGGATCGAACCGCCGCCGATCTCGTTGCCGTTGAGCACCATGTCGTAGCCGCGGCTCACCGCGGTCCTGGCGTTGGCGCGCAGCTCCTCGATGCTGTCCACGGCCGGCGCGGTAAACGGGTGGTGCAGCGCCACGTAGCGCCCTTCCTCCTCGTCCCACTCGAACATCGGGAAGTCGGTGACCCACAGCGGCTTCCAGCCGTCCGCGACGAGCGCGAAGTCCTTGCCGGCCTTCAGGCGCACCGCGCCCATGAAGTCCGAGACCTTGTTGGACGGGCCGGCGCCGAAGAACACGATGTCGCCCTTGCCGGCGCCGGTGCGCGCGAGCAGCGCGGCGAACGCGTCCCCGTCGAAGAACTTGGCGATCGGGGAGTTCACCGCGCCGGCGTCGTCGATCTTGGCGTAGGCCAGGCCCTTGGCGCCGAACTTCGCGGCATGCGCGGCGTACTCGTCCACCTGCTTGCGGCTCAGCGCGGCGCCGCCGGGCACGCGCAGCGCGGCCACGCGGCCGTCCGGATCGTTGGCGGCGCCGGTGAACACGGCGAAGCCGCAGTCCTTCACCAGGTCGGCCACGTCCACCAGTTCCAGCGGGATGCGCAGGTCCGGCTTGTCCGAGCCGTAGCGGCGCATCGCCTCGGCCCAGGTCATGCGCGGGAACGGATCGGCGAGCTCCACGCCCACCACTTCGCGGAACACGTCGCGGATCATCGCTTCGACCGTGTCCTGCACGTCGCGTTCGGACACCCACGCGAATTCCATGTCGAGCTGGGTGAACTCGAGCTGGCGGTCGGCGCGCAGCGCTTCGTCGCGGAAGCAGCGCGCGATCTGGTAGTAGCGGTCGAAGCCCGCCATCATCAGGATCTGCTTGAACAGCTGCGGCGACTGCGGCAATGCGTAGAACTCGCCCGGATGCATGCGGGCCGGCACCAGGAAGTCGCGCGCGCCCTCGGGCGTGGCCTTGGTGAGGATCGGCGTCTCGATGTCCTGGAAGCCGCGCGCGTCCAGCCAGCGGCGCAGCGCCTGCACCAGGCGGATGCGCGTGCGCATCATCCGCTGCATCTCGGGGCGGCGCAGGTCGAGGTAGCGGTACTTGAGGCGGATGTCCTCGCCCGGGTTCTCGTGGGCATGGAACGGCAGCGGCTCGGCCTTGTTGAGCACCTCGATCCTCGTCGCCACGACCTCGACCTGGCCGGTGCGCAGCTTCGGGTTCACGCTCTGGCGGCGGCGCACGGTGCCGGTGACGCGCAGGCAATCCTCGTAGCCCACGCCGGCGGCGGTGGCCACGACCTCGGCGTTGCCGGGGGCGTCGGACGGCTCGGCGACGACCTGGACGATGCCCTCGTGGTCGCGCAGGTCGATGAAGCACAGGCCGCCGAGGTCGCGCGCGACGTCGGCCCAGCCGCACAGGACGACTTGCTGGCCGACCAGCGATTCGTCGATCAGGCCGCAGAAATGGGTACGCATGGAGCTCGGGTCACCGGGAAAGCCGCTCATTCTACCGGTGACGCGGCCGCTGCGCGGCCTGCGGGCGGCCGGCGGCCAAGCCGATGCTCAGCCGGTGGCGGCGGCCGGCTTGGGATCGGCGGGCTTGGCGGATTCCGTCGCCTTGGATTCCGCCGGCTTGGCCGCGTCTCCGGCCAGGTTGCGCTTGCCGCTGGTCTTGAAGTCGGTCTCGTACCAGCCGCCGCCGGCGAGGCGGAAGCTCGGCGCGGTCACCTTGCGGCGCACGGCCTCCCGGCCGCACTGCTCGCAGGTGGTCGGATCCGGATCGGAGAGCTTCTGCAGGCGGTCGAAATCGTGCCCGCAGGCATCGCAGGTGAAGGCATAGATCGGCATGTGCGCATTGTTGGGGGCTGAACGCCGGCATTCAAGGGCGCCGCGGAGCCCGCCCGGGCCGCGCGGGGCTGGGTAGACTGCGGCCGACACCGCCGGAGCCCGCCCCATGGCCGAACGCCGCACCCCGTCCCTGTCCCTCGTCCTCGTCGCCCTGCTGGTGGCGGCGGGCCTGGCCCTGGCCGGCTGGTTCGCGGCGCAGGGCATGGCCCGGCTGAAGACCCAGGACCGCTACGTCACGGTCAAGGGCTCCGCCGAGCGCATCGTGGACGCCGACCTCGTGGTCTGGCCGCTGCCGCATTCGGTGGGCGGCAACGACCTCGCCCAGGTGCAGCGCGCGCTGGACGCCAACACCGCGGCGATCCGCGAGTTCTTCCTGCAGGCCGGGTTCAAGCCGGAGGAGATCGTGGTTTCGCCGCCGCGGCTCGAGGACCGCTGGGCCTACGCCTACGGCGACAACCGTCCGCTCGAACGCTACCGCTACGGCAACACGGTGAGCCTGCGCACCGGCGACGTCGCCAAGGCGCTGGCGGCGCTGCGCCGCAGCGGCGAGCTGGTCGGACGCGGGGTGATGATCGGCGAAGGCAGCCAGCCCGAGTTCGACTACACCCGGCTCAACGACATCAAGCCCGCGCTGATCGCCGAGGCCACCGCCAACGCGCGCGAGTCCGCCGAGCAGTTCGCCAAGGACTCCGGCTCGCGCCTGGGCGGCATCCGCAGCGCCAACCAGGGCGTGGTCACGATCAGCGACCGCGACCAGGGCAGCCCGCAGGTCAAGAAGGTGCGCGTGGTGACGACGGTGGAGTATTTCCTGAAGGACTGAGGTCCTCCGGGTGCGGCGCCGCGCGGCCCGCCTCCAGCGGGTCGATGTCGAACGGCTGGCGCAGGACCAGCGACGGGAGCATCGTGTTGAGCACGGTGTAGAGCACGAGGCCGCCGAACAGCGCGCCCGGGATCGCGAAGCGCGCATGCAGCACCTCCGCGATCACCAGCGTGAACACCAGCGTCGGCGCCAGCGCGACCGAGACCCGCAGCGCGCCGCGGTGGGTCTCGCGGAACAGCAGGCGGCGCTGCACCCACACCATCCCGATCCGCAGCGGCAGCACCACCGCGGTGAGCGCCAGGCCGGTGGCCAGCGCTTCCCAGCTCAGCGCGTCGCGCGACACGGTGGTGCCGGCGTGGAAGAAGTAGAACGGCACGAAGAACGTCGCGAACAGCCGCAGTGCGTGGATGTTGTCGTGCGAGGCCAGCTTCGGCATCCGCTCCTGCAGCAGGCGCGCGGTGAGGCCGGCGATGAACGCGCCCACCAGGTAGTACACGCCGAGGTGGAAGGTGACGTAGGCCGCGACCATGCCCACCATCACCAGCAGCGAGAACTCCGACCCCGGCGCGTGCGGCACCACCCAGCGCCCGAGCGCGAGGAACAGCAACGGCAGGCCCACCAGCAGCGCGACCATCGCCGAGGAAGCGGCGACGAAGTGCATCGGGTCGCCGGCCTGCAGCGCCACGAACAGCACCGCCAGCGCCAGCAGCTCGCCGGCGATCGCCTTGCTCGTCACCCAGAACCGTTCCTCCTCGTCCAGGCCCAGGCGCTCGAGCGTGTCGAGGATGAAGCCGGTGGACGGCGTCAGCAGCGCCAGCGCCAGCAATGCCGCCGGCTGCCAGCCGAGCTGCAGGTAGCGCCAGGCGAGCCAGGCGACCAGCGCCATCGAGGCGATGCGCACCGCGAGGTGCGCGAGCAGCCGTCCCAGCCCGCGCCGCAGCGCCTGCAGCTCGACCTCGAGGCCGGCGAACAGGAACAGCGACGAGATCCCGAGCGCGGACAGCAGCACCACCACCGGATCGTGGGTGCGCTCGCCCCAGGCCAGCATCGCGCCCACGCCGAGCAGCAGGCAGGTGATCGGCGCGGGGATCTTGAGCCGCTGCAGCGCGCGCGGCACCACGAGCAGGCCGAAGATCAGCAGCAGGTAGACCAGCTCCTGGCTCACGCGGCGTCGTAGAGCCGCAGCAGCTGCGACTCCGCCTCTTCCAGCTCGACGCGCAGCTGCATCTGCTGGCGGCCGAGGTCGGCGATGGCGCCGGGATCCTCCGCGTAGGTCGCGGGATCGGCGAGCCTGGCCTCGCATTCGGCGAGCTTCTGCTCCAGCCGCGCGACGCGCGCCTCGGCCTGCTGCACCTTGACCGGGTTGGCCTTGTTCGCCGGCCTGGGCCGGGCCGGGCCGGCGGCCGGCGCGGGCCGGGCCTCCGGCTTGGCGGCCGCGGGCGTCGGCGTCGGCGCCCCGCCCTGCTCCGCCGCCGGGCGCGAGCGCAGCCACGCCGCGTAGTCGTCGAGGTCGCCGTCGAACGGCTCCACGACCCCGTCGTGCACGCGCCAGTAGCTGTCGCTCACCAGGCCGATCAGGTGGCGGTCGTGCGAGACCATCACGATCGCGCCGTCGAAGTCGCTCAGGGCCTCGGCGAGCGCCTCGCGCATCTCCAGGTCCAGGTGGTTGGTGGGCTCGTCGAGCAGCAGCAGGTTCGGCCGGTTCCAGGCCAGCAGCGCCAGCGCCAGCCGCGCCTTCTCGCCGCCGCTGAAGCTGTCGATGGGCTCGAACGCGCGGTCGCCGGGGAACTGCCACTGGCCGAGGAAGTTGCGGAAGTCCTGGTTGTTGCCGTCCGGCGCGAGCGCGCGCAGGTGGTCGATCGGCGACGCGCCCGCCTTCAGCGTGTCCACGGTGTGCTGGGCGAAGTAGCCGATGCGCAGGTCCGGGTGCGCGGTGCGCTGCCCGGCCAGCAGCGGCAGCTCGCCGACGAGGCTCTTCACCAGCGTGGACTTGCCCGCGCCGTTCACGCCGAGCAGGCCGATGCGGTCGCCGCACTGCAGGCCGAAGCGCACGTTGCGCAGGACCACCGCATCGGGCCCGTAGCCGCACTCGGCGTCGCCGAGCTGCAGCAGTGAAGTCGGCAGCTTCGCCGGCGCCGGCAAGGTGATGTCGATGCCGCGCTCCACGCGCACCGCCTCGGTACCGGCGAGCTTGGCCAGGCGCTTCATGCGGCTCTGCGCCTGCCGCGCCTTGCTCGCCTTGGCCTTGAAGCGGTCGATGAAGCTCTGCAGGTGGGCGCGCTCGGCCTGCTCCTTCTCGAACGCGATCTGCTGCTGGCGCAGGTGCTCGGCGCGCTGCCGTTCGAACGCGGTGTAGTTGCCGGCGTAGAGCTTCGCGGTGCCGTCGTGCAGGTGCAGGATGTGGGTGGCGACGTTGTCGAGGAACTCGCGGTCGTGCGAGATCACCAGCAGCGTGCCGTCGTAGCGGCGCAGCCAGTCCTCGAGCCACACCACAGCGTCGAGGTCGAGGTGGTTGGTGGGCTCGTCGAGCAGCAGCAGGTCGCTGGGCGTCATCAGCGCGCGCGCCACGTTGAGGCGCACGCGCCAGCCGCCGGAGAAGTCCGAGACCGGCCGCGCATGCACCGCGGTCGGGAAGCCGAGGCCGTGCATCAGCCGTGCGGCGCGCGCATCCGCGTCGTAGCCGTCGAGCTCGGCGAGCCGGTGATGGGCGTCGGCGACCGCCTCCCAGTCCTCGCGCGCCATCGCCTCGCGCTCGGCGCGCACCGCCGCGTGCAGCGCCGCGTCGCCGGACATCACGAAGTCCAGTGCCGGGTCCGGCAACGACGGCGTCTCCTGCGCGACCCAGGCGATGCGCGCCTTGCCCGGCAGGTCGAGGTCGCCGCGGTCGGGCTCGACCTGGCCCAGCAGCGCGGCGAACAGCGAGGACTTGCCGGCGCCGTTGCGGCCGACCACGCCGACCCGGTAGCCGGCGTGGAGGGCCAGGTCCACGCCGGACAGCAGCAGGCGCTCCCCGCGGCGCAGGGCGAAATTACGGAAGGCGATCATCCGTGTATTTTATCCCGATGCCCCACCACACCTCCCTCATCGCGATGCTGGTCTTCGGCTTCGTGCTCGCGTTCGCGCTGGGCGCGCTGGCCAACCGCTTCCGCCTCTCCCCCCTGGTCGGCTACCTGCTGGCCGGCGTCCTCGCCGGACCCTTCACGCCCGGCTTCGTGGGCGACCAGACCATCGCCCCGCAGCTCGCCGAGATCGGCGTGATCCTGCTGATGTTCGGGGTCGGCCTGCACTTCTCGCTGCGCGACCTGATGTCGGTGCGCAACATCGCGGTGCCCGGCGCGGTCGCCCAGATCGCGGTCGCCACGGTGCTCGGCTGGGGCCTGGCCGAGCTGATGGGCTGGTCGCACCTGGAGGGCCTGGTGTTCGGCTTCTCGCTGGCGACCGCCAGCACCGTGGTGCTGCTGCGGGCGATGGAGGAGCGGCGCCTGCTCGACACCCGGCGCGGCAAGATCGCGGTGGGCTGGCTGATCGTCGAGGACCTGGCGTGCGTGGTCGCGCTGGTGCTGATCCCGGCGCTGGCGGGCGCGCTCGGCACGCCCGGCGAGTCCACCGGCGCCAGCGTGGGCGACATTGCCAGGGCGCTGGCGCTGACCTTCGGCAAGGTCGCCGCCTTCGTCGTGGTCATGCTGGTGATCGGGCGCCGGGTGATCCCGTGGATCCTGGAGCGCGTCGCCGGCACCGGCTCGCGCGAGCTGTTCACGCTGGCGGTGCTGGCGATCGCGATGGGGCTGGCGTTCGGCTCGGCGGAGCTGTTCGGGGTGTCGTTCGCGCTGGGCGCGTTCTTCGCCGGCATGCTGCTCAACGAATCGGAATTCAGCCACCAGGCCGCGCAGGACTCGCTGCCGATGCGCGACGCCTTCGCGGTGCTGTTCTTCGTCTCGGTGGGCATGCTGTTCGACCCGCGCATCCTGGTCGAGCACCCGTGGCAGGTGCTGGCCACCACCGCGATCATCGTGTTCGGCAAGTCCACCGCGGCCTACGGCATCGTGCGCCTGTTCGGCCACCCCCACTCGACGGCGCTGACCATCTCGACGAGCCTGGCGCAGATCGGCGAGTTCGCCTTCATCATCGCCGGGCTCGGCCTGACGCTCGGGATCCTGCCGCAGGAAGGCCACAGCCTGGTGCTGGCCGGCGCGCTGATCTCGATCATGCTCAACCCGATCCTGTTCATGCTGCTGGACCGCTGGCAGGTGCGCGAGGACGCGCGGGTGGCGGCGGCGGCCGAGCCGGAACCGGAGGTCGTGCCCGTGGACATCGCCGACCACGCGATCGTGGTCGGCTACGGCCGCGTCGGCAGCCAGCTCGCGCACCTGCTGCACGAGCGCGGGGTGCCGCTGGTGGTGGTGGAGGACGACGGCGACCTGGTCGAGCGCGCGCGCGCCGCGGGCCTGCCGGCGATCCGCGGCAACGCGGCCAACCGCCGGGTGATGCTGGAGGCGGCGCCCGAACGCGCGAAGCTGGCGGTGTTCGCGATCCCGCAACCGCTCGAGGCCGGCGAGACCATCGAGCGGCTGAAGGCCATCAACCCGGAGCTCACCATCCTGGCGCGCGCGCACAGCGAAGGCCAGGTGCGGCACCTGCTCGAGCACGGCGCCGACGCGGCCGTGCTGGCCGAGCGCGAGCTGGCCTACTCGCTCGCCGAGATGGTCATGGCGACGCCGCCTTACAGGAAGAAGCGGCAATAGGGACCGGGGAATGGGGACGGGAACGTTCGGTTCCCTATTCCCTATTCCCCGCCTTTCAGGAACACAAGCTTGCCGCCCTCGGCGTCCACGCGCACCGTGTCGCCGCCGCCGAACTCGCCGGCGAGGATCTTCTGCGCGAGCGGGTTCTCGAGCTGCGCCTGGATCGCGCGCTTGAGCGGGCGCGCGCCGTACACCGGGTCGAAGCCGGCGTTGCCCAGCAGCGCGTAGGCCGCATCCGACAGCTCGATCGCGATGTTGCGTTCGGCCAGCCGCTTCTCGAGGCCGCGCAGCTGGATCCGGGCGATCTCGCGGATCTGCGCCTTGTCCAGCGGGTGGAACACCACGATGTCGTCGAGCCGGTTGACGAACTCCGGGCGGAAATGCGCCTGGACCACGCCCATGACCGCGGTCTTCATCTGCAGGTAGGCTTCCGGCGAGTCGTCGCCGGCCAGCTCCTGGATCTGGTGCGAGCCGAGGTTGGAGGTCATCACGATGACCGTGTTGCGGAAGTCCACCGTGCGGCCCTGGCCGTCGGTGAGGCGGCCGTCGTCGAGCACCTGCAGCAGGATGTTGAAGACGTCCGGGTGCGCCTTCTCGATCTCGTCCAGCAGGATCACGCTGTACGGCCGGCGGCGCACGGCCTCGGTGAGGTAGCCGCCCTCCTCGTAGCCGACGTAGCCCGGCGGCGCGCCGATCAGGCGGGCCACCGAGTGCTTCTCCATGAACTCGCTCATGTCGATGCGCACCATCGCGTCGGCCGAGTCGAACAGGAACTCGGCCAGCGCCTTGGTGAGCTCGGTCTTGCCGACGCCGGTCGGGCCGAGGAACAGGAACGAGCCGCTCGGGCGGTTCGGGTCGGACAGGCCGGCGCGCGAGCGGCGCACCGCGTCGGAGACGACCTTGATCGCCTCGTCCTGGCCGACGACGCGCGCGTGCAGCTGCTCCTCCATGCGCAGCAGCTTCTCGCGCTCGCCCTCGAGCATCTTCGCCACCGGGATGCCGGTCCAGCGCGACACCACCTGCGCGATCTCCTCGGCGGTGACCTTGTCCTGGAGCAGCGTGAAGCCCTTCGTCTCCGCCTCCTGCGCGGCCTTGAGCTGCTTCTCCAGCTCCGGGATGCGGCCGTACTGGATCTCGCTCATGCGTGCGTAGTCCTGGCGGCGCTGCGCCGCCTCGAGCTCGACGCGCGCCTGCTCGAGCTGCTCCTTGACCCGGGTCGCGCCCTGCAGCGTCGCCTTCTCGGCCTTCCACACCTCCTCCAGGTCGTGGTACTCGCGCTCCAGCGCCTCGATCTGCGCCTCGAGGTCGGCGAGCCGCTTCTTCGACTCGGGGTCCTTCTCCTTGCGCAGGGCCTCGCGCTGGATCTTGAGCTGGATCAGGCGCCGCTCCTTGCGGTCCATCTCCTCCGGCTTGGAGTCGATCTCCATGCGGATGCGCGAAGCCGCCTCGTCCATCAGGTCGATGGCCTTGTCGGGCAGCTGGCGGTCGCTGATGTAGCGGTGCGAGAGCGTGGCCGCGGCGACGATCGCCGGGTCGGTGATCTCGACGCCGTGGTGCACCGCGTAGCGCTCCTTGAGGCCGCGCAGGATCGCGATGGTGTCCTCCACGCTCGGCTCGCCGACGTACACCTTCTGGAAGCGCCGCTCCAGCGCCGCGTCCTTCTCGATGTACTTGCGGTACTCGTCGAGCGTGGTCGCGCCGATGCAGTGCAGCTCGCCGCGCGCCAGCGCCGGCTTGAGCATGTTGCCGGCGTCCATGGCGCCCTCGGCCTTGCCCGCGCCGACCATGGTGTGCAGCTCGTCGATGAACAGGATGATCCGGCCCTCGTTCTTGGCCAGGTCGTTGAGCACCGCCTTGAGGCGCTCCTCGAACTCGCCGCGGAACTTGGCGCCGGCGATCAGCGCGCCCATGTCCAGCGACAGCAGGCGCTTGCCGCGCAGGCCCTCGGGCACCTCGCCGTTGACGATGCGCTGCGCCAGGCCCTCGACGATCGCGGTCTTGCCCACGCCGGGCTCGCCGATCAGCACCGGGTTGTTCTTGGTCCGGCGCTGCAGCACCTGGATGGTGCGGCGGATCTCCTCGTCGCGGCCGACCACGGGGTCGAGCTTGCCGGCCTCGGCGCGCGCGGTGAGGTCGATGGTGTACTTCTCCAGCGCCTGGCGCGCCTCCTCGGCGTTCTCGTCCTGCACCTTCTCGCCGCCGCGCATGGCGTCGATCGCCGCCTCCAGCCGCTCGCGCGAGGCGCCGGCGGCCTTGAGCGCGCGCCCGGCCTCGCCGCCGTCCTCCAGCGCCGCCAGCAGGAACAGCTCGCTGGCGATGTAGGCGTCGCCGCGCTGCTGCGCGAGCTTGTCGGTGACGTTGAGCAGCCGCGCGAGGTCGTTGCCGACCGCGACGTTGCCGGCCTGGCCGGACACCTTCGGCGGGCGCTCCAGCGCCTCGCCGAGGCGCTCGCGCAGCACCGGCACGTTGACGCCGGCCTGCGCCAGCAGCGGGCGCGCGCCGCCGCCCTGCTGGTCCAGCAGCGCCACCAGCAGGTGCACCGGCTCGATGAAGTTGTGGTCGCGGCCCACGGCCAGCGATTGCGCATCCGCCAGGGCCTGCTGGAAGCGCGTGGTGAGCTTGTCCATGCGCATGGCACGGTCTCCGTCTTGAGGCCGGCCGGTGGCCGGCGATAGCCTGCAGATGCGGTCGCGCGCCGCGATTGCAAGTGCCCCGGCGCCACCGGGCCGCTGCCGTGAAGGCGACGTAACGCGATTTCCGCCACAATGTCCCGGATGCCTGCAAGCGAACGGAAACGCACGCGGCCGCCCGCACCGGCCGACGACTGGGCGCTGTTCCTCGACGTGGACGGTTGCCTCGTCGACCTCGCCGACACGCCGGACGCCGTGCGCCTGCCCCGCCGCCTCCCCGACGTCCTCGCACGCCTGGCCGACCGCCTGGACGGCGCGGTGGCGCTGGTCAGCGGCCGGCCGCTGGCCGGGCTCGACGCGCTGTTCGCGCCGCTGCCGGTGCGCGGCGCCGGGCTGCACGGGCTGGAGTTGCGCAACGGCGAACGCTCGCGCCCCGCGCCCGATGCGCACCCCGCGCTCGCCGGGATCCGCGCGGAGGCGGCGGAAATCGCGCGCCAGTACCCGGGCGCGATCGTCGAGGAAAAAGGTCCCGCGCTCGCCCTGCACTGGCGCATGGCGCCCGCGGCGCGCGACGCCCTGCGCGGGCTGGCCGAGGCCGCGTTGCCGCGCCTGCCGGGCTACCGCCTGCAGCACGGCGCCAGCGTGGTGGAGCTGCGCCCCGGCGGCGGCGACAAGGGCAGCGCCATCGCCGCGCTGCTGCAGGAGCCGCCGTTCCGCGGCCGCGTGCCGGTGTTCGCGGGCGACGACATCACCGACGAGTCCGGCTTCGCGGTGGTCAACGCGCACGGCGGGGTGAGCGTGCTGGTGGGCACGCGCGAGCCCAGCGCCGCGCACTACGCGCTGCGCAGCCCCGGCGCCGTGCGCCGCTGGCTCGCGGCGGGGGTGGCGGCATGAGTGCCCCGGGCACCGTGCCCGGCGCCGTCGCCGGTTCGGCGGCGGCCGCGCCGTCCAACTCGCTCGACCTGGGCCTGGTCGGCAACGGCAGCTTCGGCGCGCTGCTCGACGGGCGCGGGCGGGTGGTGTGGTGCTGCCTGCCCGCGTTCGACGGCGACCCGGCGTTCTGCTCGCTGCTCGAGCCCAAGCTCGAGGGCGGCGAATGGGCGGTGGAACTGGAGGATTTCGAGCGCGCCGAACAGCATTACATCGGCAACACCGCGATCCTGCGCACGATCCTCCACGACGCCCACGGCGGCTCGGTCGAGCAGATCGACTTCGCCCCGCGCTGGCGCCAGCACGGGCGCTTCTACCGGCCGGTGATGCTCATGCGCAAGGTGCGTCCGCTCACCGGCAGCCCGCGCGTGCGCATCCGCCTGCGGCCGCTCGCCGGCTGGGGTTCGCGCGTGCCGGAGCGCACCTGGGGCAGCAACCACCTGCGCTTCCTGCTGCCCGACATGACCTTGCGCCTGACCACGGACGCGCCGCTGCGGATGGTGCGCGACGGGCTGCCCTTCCTGCTCGACCGCGAGCTGCGCTTCGTGCTCGGCCCGGACGAGACGCTGACCCAGCCGCTGCCGAGCTTCGTGGACGAAGCGCTGCGGCAGACCGAGGACTACTGGTTCGAGTGGGTGCGCTACCTGTCGCTGCCGCTGGAATGGCAGGAGGCGGTGATCCGCAGCGCGATCACCCTCAAGCTGTGCCAGTACGAGGACACCGGCGGCATCATCGCCGCGCTCACCACCTCCATCCCCGAGGCGCCCGGCACCCAGCGCAACTGGGACTACCGCTACTGCTGGCTGCGCGACGCGGCCTTCGTGGTGCGCGCGCTCAACCGCCTGGGCGCGACGCGGACCATGGAGGGCTACATCAGCTACATCTTCAACCTCGCCGCCGGCGACGAGCCGGAGCTGCAACCGGTGTACGGCATCGCCTTCGAGCGCGAGCTGGCCGAGGAGGAAGTGCCGGCCTTCGCCGGCTACCGCGGCATGGGCCCGGTGCGGCGCGGCAACCTCGCCTGGCTGCAGAAGCAGCACGACGTGTACGGCAGCGTGGTGCTGGCCTCGGCGCAGCTGTTCTTCGACCAGCGCCTGCGCCAGCCCGGCGACCTGGCCATGTTCGAGCGCCTGCAGCCGCTGGGCGAGCGCGCGTGGGCGCTGCACGACCAGCCCGACGCGGGGCTGTGGGAGTTCCGCGGGCGCGCGCACGTGCACACCTACTCGGCGGTGATGTGCTGGGCCGCCTGCGACCGGCTGGCGCGCATCGCCGCGCGCTTCGAGCTCGACGAGCGGGTCGGCTACTGGCGCATGCGCGCCAACGCGATCCGCGAGCGGGTGCTGGCCGAGGCCTGGAACGCCGAGCGCGGCTACCTCGCCGACGCGTTCGGCAGCGACCGCCTGGACGCGTCGCTGCTGCTGCTCGCCGACCTCGGCTTCCTCGAGGCGCGGGATCCGCGCTTCGTCGCCACCGTCGAGGCGATCGGGCGCGAGCTCAGGCGCGGCAGCGGCCTGTTCCGCTACATCGCGCCGGACGACTTCGGCATGCCGGAGACCAGCTTCACGATCTGCACGTTCTGGTACATCGACGCGCTGGCCGCGATCGGCCGCCGCGACGAGGCGCGCGAGCTGTTCGAGGCGGTGCTGGCGCGGCGCAACCCGCTCGGCCTGCTGTCCGAGGACATGGCCTTCGACACCGGCGAGCCCTGGGGCAACTTCCCGCAGACGTATTCGCACGTCGGCCTGATCATCGCCGCGATGGCGCTGAGCCGGCCGTGGCAGGCGGCGGTGTAGCGCATGGGCAGGCTGGTCGTCGTCTCCAACCGCGTGGCGTTGCCGGGCGAGTCCCGCGCCGGCGGCCTGGCCGTCGCCCTGCAGGCGGCGCTCGAGGACCGCGCGCGCAAGCGCGGCGGCGGGCTCTGGTTCGGCTGGAGCGGCAAGATCGACCCGGACCGCTCCGGACGCCTGCACGAGGCCGAGGCCAACGGCGTCACCTACGCGACCATCGACCTGTCGCGCCGCGACCACGCCGACTACTACAACGGCTTCGCCAACCGCTCGCTGTGGCCGCTGCTGCACTTCCGCATGGACCTGGTGGACTACAGCCGCGAGACCTGGGCGGCGTACCGCCGGGTCAACGCACTGTTTGCCGACAAGCTCGCGCCGATGCTGCGCGACGACGACCTGGTGTGGGTGCACGACTACCACCTGATCCCGCTGGCGGCGCTGCTGCGCGAGCGCGGCGTGCGCGCGCGCATCGGCTTCTTCCTGCACGTGCCGATGCCCTCGTCGGACCTGCTCGCCGCGCTGCCGCAGCACCGGCAGCTGTTCGACGGGCTGTCGTCCTACGACCTGGTCGGCTTCCAGACGGTGCGCGACCTCGAACGCTTCCAGGACTACGTGCGCCTGTTCGGCGGCGGCCGCATCCTGACCCCGGGGCTGATGGAGACCGGCGAAGGCCACCGCTTCCGCGCCGGCGCGTTCCCGATCAGCATCGATACCGCGCAGATCGAGCGCCAGGCGGCCGACGCCGTGGACAAGGGCAGCGTGAAGCGCCTGCGCGAGAGCCTGTCCGGGCGCGCGCTCGCCATCGGCGTGGACCGCCTCGACTACTCCAAGGGCCTGCCCGAACGCTTCCGCGCGTTCGAACGGCTGCTGCAGCGCTATCCCGACCAGCGCGGCTCGCTCACCTTCCTGCAGATCGCGCCGGTCTCGCGCGGCGAGGTGGCCGAGTACAAGGCGCTGCGCGGGGAACTGGAGCAACTCGCCGGCCACATCAACGGCGGCCATGCCGAGCCCGACTGGACGCCGGTGCGCTACGTCAACCGCAACTTCGCCCACCCGACGCTGACCGGCTTCTACCGGCTGGCGCGCATCGGCCTGGTGACGCCGCTGCGCGACGGCATGAACCTGGTGGCGAAGGAATACGTGGCGGCGCAGGATCCCGCCGATCCCGGCGTGCTGGTGCTGTCCACCTTCGCCGGCGCCGCGCGCGAGCTGGACGAAGGTGCGCTGGTCGTGAACCCGTACGACCTCGACGGCGTCGCCGACGCCATCGCCAGGGCCGCGCGCATGCCGCTGGCCGAGCGCCGGCAGCGCTGGGAAGGGATGATGGACCTGCTGCGCCGCTACGACATCCACGCCTGGCGCCGCGACTACCTCGAGGCGCTGGCGAAGACGCCCCGCGCCGCCTAGCGCGTCCGCCAGGCGAGCGTGGCCATGCGCCCGGTGCGCTGGTCGCGCCGGTGCGAGTAGAAGCGCGCGGGGTCGGAGATCGTGCACAGCCCGCCGCCGTGGATCGCGTCCGGCGCCAGGCCCGCGCCCGCCAGGCGCTGCCGTGCCAGCCGGTACAGGTCCACGCGCCAGTGCCCGGGCCGGGTCGGCGCGAACGCCACCGCCGCCGCTTCGTCGCGGGCGACGAAGGCATCGCGCACATCGGCGCCCACCTCGTAGGCGCCGGGGCCCGCCGCCGGGCCGAGCCAGGCGAGCAGGGTCGCGGGCGGCGCCGCCATCGCCAGTACCGTGGCCTCGAGCACGCCGGCCGCGAGCCCGCGCCAGCCGGCGTGCGCGGCGGCGACCACCGTGCCGTCGGCGGAGGCGAGCACCACCGGCAGGCAATCCGCGGTCAGGATGGCCAGCACCTTGCCCGGTGCGCGCGCCACGGCCGCATCGGCCTCGGGCTCCCGCGCGGGGTCCGGATCCACGACCACCCGGGTGCCGTGCACCTGGCGCAGCCAGCACGGCGCCGACGGCAGGCCGAGCCCGCGTGCGAGCAGTTCGCGGTTGGCGCGCACCGCATCGGCGTCGTCGCCATTGCGCAGCCCGAGGTCGAAGCGATCGAACGGCGGCGCCGAGCCGCCCGCAGGACCGCGCAGCGTGGTGAGCGCGCGCACGCCGGGCGGCGCGGGCCAGTCGGCGGCCAGCACGCTGGCGCCGACCAGGGCCGCGTCGCCGGCAGCAGCCATCAGCGCCCCGCGGCCGCGCGTGCCGCGGCGTCCTCGCGCAATGCGCGCAGCAGCGCCTGCAGGTCCTGCGGCACCGGCGCGGCCACCCGCAGCGGCGCGCCACCGACCGGATGCGCGAATTCCAGTACTTCCGCGTGCAGCGCCTGGCGGCGGAAGCCGCGCAGCGCCTCCACCAGGGCCTCGGTGGCGCCGCGCGGCAGCTTGAGCGGGCCGCCGTACAGCGGGTCGCCGACGATGGGGTGCTTCAGGTGCTGCATGTGCACGCGGATCTGGTGGGTGCGCCCGGTCTCGAGCCGGCATTCCAGCAGCGTGTGCGCATGGAAGCGCTCGCGCAGGCGGAAATGCGTGACCGCCTCGCGCCCGTCCGCGCGCACCGCCATGCGCAGGCGGTCGCGCGGATGGCGGTCGATCGGCGCGTCGGCGGTGCCCCCGGACACCAGCGCACCGACCACCACCGCGAGGTACTGGCGGTGCACGTCGCGCGCGGCGAGCTGCGCCACCAGCGCGGTGTGCGCCTGCAGCGTGCGCGCCACCACCATGACGCCGGACGTGTCCTTGTCGAGGCGGTGCACCACGCCGGCGCGCGGCAGCGCCGCCAGCCCCGGATCGCGGTGCAGCAGCGCGTTCACCAGCGTGCCGTCGGGATTGCCCGCGCCGGGGTGCACGACCAGCCCGGCCGGCTTGTCCACCACGAACAGGTGTTCGTCCTCGTAAAGGACGTCGAGCGGGATGTCCTGGGGCCGGGCCGTCGTCTCCTCGCCCGGCGCGGCACGCAGCTCGACCGCCTCGCCGCCGCGGACCGGATCGCGCGGCCGCGCCGGCGCGCCGTCCAGCAGCACGTCCCCGGACTTGATCCACGCCGCCAGCCGCGAGCGGGAGTACTCCGGGAACAGCTCGGCCAGCACCGCGTCGAAACGACGGCCGGCCGCGGACTCGGGCACCCGGGCGTGGCGCGGGTCGGGTTGCGGGGCGTGAACTTCCGGCATGCGGCGTGGTCCCGTGGGTGGTGGAGGCGCGAACGTGCGGCCTCGGCCGCGCTGCTATTATCCGACCTTCGTGCCCCTGCCGCCCCCGACCGACCCCATGACCCCAGGCCCTTCCCGCGGCTCCTTCCTGCGCCCCGCCGTCCTCGTCCTGCTGGCCGCCCTGTTCCTGACCGGCTGCGGGACCGTGAAGCGCTGGTTCAAGGACACCGACGCCAACGAGGGCAAGCCGGTCGCCGAGCTGTACGAGCGCGGCCACCAGCAGATGGTCCGGGGGCGCTGGAGCGACGCCAGCACCACCTTCCGGCGCCTGATCGCGCAGTACCCCTACGGCCCCTACACCGAGCAGGCGCTGATGGAGAGCGCGTACGCGGAGTTCAAGCGCGGCCTGAACGACGACGCGATCTCCACGATCGACCGCTTCATCCGCACCTACCCCACGCACCGCAACATCGCCTACATGTACTACCTGCGCGGCCTGGTGAACGCCAACCGCGACACGGTGTTCCTGCAGCGCGTGTGGACGCTGGACGCGAGCCGCCGCGACCTGAGCACGCCGCTGCAGGCCTACAACGACTTCAAGATCGTCACCGACCGTTACCCGAACAGCCGCTACGCCGCCGACGCGCGCGAGCGCATGGCCAGGCTGCGCAACCTGTTCGCGCGCCACGACCTCGACGTGGCCCTGTACTACCTGCGGCGCGGCGCGTGGGTCGCCGCCGCCGACCGCGCGAAGAACATGATCGAGACCTACCCGGGCGCGCTGCACCAGAACGACGCGGTCGCGATCATGGGCGAGGCCTACACCCGCCTGGGCAACAAGGCGCTGGCCGACGACGCGCGCCGCGTGCTCGAGCTGAACGACCCGCAGCACCCGTGGCTGCGCGGCGAATGGCCGGACTTCCCTTCGCGCTACCGCCGCCTGAACCCGTTCGCGCGCGAGCGCTCGCCGCTCGACCACTGATGGGACGGAGGTAATTAAAAAAGGGACAGGGCGCGGGCCCTGTCCCTTTTTTAATTACCTCCGTCCCCTGTACCCGTTGCTGATCGGGTAGCGCCGCTCGCGCCCGAACGCACGCCGCGACACCTTCGGCCCGGGCGCGGCCTGGTGCCGCTTCCACTCGCTGGCCCGCACCAGCCGCACCACGCGCTCGACCGTCGCGGCGTCGAAGCCCGCGGCGATGATTTCCGCCGCCGACTGCTCCTGGTCCACGTGCCGCAGCAGGATCGCGTCCAGCACGTCGTAGGGCGGCAGCGAGTCCTGGTCGCGCTGGTTCTCGCGCAACTCGGCCGACGGCGGCCGCTCGATCACCGCGCCCGGGATCACCTCGCCGCCGTTCGGCGCGCTGCCGCCCACGGTGTTGCGCCAGCGCGCGAGCGCGAACACTTCGGTCTTGTACAGGTCCTTGAGCGGCGCATAGCCGCCGCACATGTCGCCGTAGATGGTGGCGTAGCCGACCGCGTATTCGCTCTTGTTGCCGGTGGTGAGCAGCAGCCCGCCGAACTTGTTGGCCAGCGCCATGAGCAGCGCGCCGCGGCTGCGCGACTGCAGGTTCTCCTCGGTGGTGTCGGGCGCCAGGCCCTCGAAGTGCGGCGCCAGCGCGTCGAGGAAGCCCTGGAACGGCTGCTCGATCGGTACCGTGAGCAGGCGCACGCCCAGCGCCGCGCACTGTTCCGCGGCGAGGTCGTTGGACAGGCCCGCGGTGTAGCGCGAAGGCAGCCGCACCGCGGTGACGTTCTCCGCGCCCAGCGCGTCCACCGCGACCGCCAGCACCAGCGCGGAGTCGATGCCGCCGGACAGGCCGAGCCAGGCCCTGCTGAAGCCGTTCTTGCGGCAGTAGTCGCGCGTGCCGCGCACGATCGCGCGCCAGGCCAGCGCGTCGCGGCTCTCGTCGCCGTCCACCACCCAGTGCACGGGCGAGAAGCGCCGCGTCGCCGGATCGAAGTCCGCCACCAGCCAGTCGTCCATGAACGCGGCCGCCGCGGGGTGCACCACGCCGTCGCCGTCGGCGAGCACCGAGGCGCCGTCGAACACCAGCGCGTCCTGTCCGCCGACCGCGTTGAGATAGGCCAGCGCCACGCCGCCGGCGGCCTGGGTCTCGGCGCCGCGTTGCGCGATCAGCGCGTCGCGCTGCGCGTGCTTGTCGCGCTCGAACGGCGAGGCGTTCGGCACCAGCACCAGCTGCGCGCCCGCCGCGCAGGTCTCGGCCAGCGGCTCGGGGAACCACAGGTCCTCGCAGATCACCAGGCCCACGCGCACGCCTTCGACCTCGAACACGCAGGGGCCACCGTCGGGATCCACGTCGAAGTAGCGGCGCTCGTCGAACACCGCGTAGTTCGGCAGCTCGCGCTTGCGGTAGGTGCATTCGACCCGGCCGTCGCGCAGCACGCTCGCAGCGTTGTAGACCACCGCGCCGGCCGCCTGCGGCCAGCCGACCACCGCGACGATGCCCTGGATGCCGCGCGCGACGTCGTGCAGCGCGGCCTCGCAGTCCGCCAGGAACGCGGGCCGCAGCAGCAGGTCCTCCGGCGGGTAGCCGCACAGCGCAAGCTCGGGGAACAGCACCAGCTGCGCGCCCCACGCGTCGCGCGCCTCGGCGGCGAGCGCAGCGATGCGCGCGGCATTGCCGGCGACGTCGCCGACCGGGAAGTCGAACTGCGCCAGCGCGACGCGCAGGGTCATGGGCAGGCTCCGGGCATGGCGGAAGTCTAAGGGTTCGCCCGCACTGGTAGCATCGGCCGCATGGAAGGCGCGTCGAACATCGTCCTGGTCGGGCCCATGGGCGCGGGCAAGAGCGTCGTGGGCGCGCTGCTCGCGCACCGGCTCGGGCTGGGGTTCGCGGACGTGGACGCCGAGGTCGAGGCCGCGGCGGGCGCGACCATCGCCGAGCTGTTCCGGCGCGAGGGCGAGCCCGCGTTCCGGGCGCGCGAGGCCGGCGCCCTCGCCCGCTGCCTGGCCGCCGACGGCCGGGTGGTCGCCACCGGCGGCGGTGCGGTGCTGGCCGCCGGCAACCGCCGGTGCATGCGCGAACGCGGCCTGGTCGCCTGGCTGCAGGCCGCGCCGGAGGTGCAGCTGCGGCGGCTCGAGGGTTGCGGCGACCGCCCCCTGCTGGAGGGCGGCGACCGGCTGGCGCGGCTGCGCGCGCTGGCAGAGGTGCGCGACCCGCTGTACCGCGAGGTCGCCGACATCGCCGTCGACACCGCCGCGCTGGACGCCGGGGCCGTGGCGGACGCGCTGGCGGACCGCAGCGCCGGCCGCTGGCGCCTGCCGGCCGCGGGGCTCGCCTCGTGAGCGGCCCCGGCACGGGGGGCGACGCGCGCCGCATCGAGGTCGGCGGCGAGCGGCCGTACCCGATCGTGGTCGGCCCCGGCCTGCTGGACGACGGCGCGGCGCTTGCCGCGCAGGTGCGCGGCCGGCACGTGTTCCTGGTGAGCGACGGCCACGTCGCGCCGCTGTACGCCGCACGCGTGGTCGCCGCGCTCGCCGCGCATTCCCCGGCGCAGGCGCTGGTGCACTGCGTGGCCCCGGGGGAATCGTCGAAGTCGCTGCAGGGCTTCTCGGAACTGCTGCGCGGCCTCGCCGATTTCGGCGCCACCCGCGACGCCTGCGTGTTCGCACTCGGTGGCGGCGTGGTCGGCGACCTCGCCGGCTTCGCCGCGGCCTGCTGGATGCGCGGCGTGGACCTCGTGCAGTTGCCGACGACGCTGCTGGCCATGGTGGATTCGTCGGTGGGCGGCAAGACCGCCGTGGACCTGCCGCAGGGCAAGAACCTGGTCGGCGCGTTCCATCCGCCGCGCGCGGTGTTCGCCGACACCGCCACGCTGCGCACGCTGCCGGAGCGCGAGTTGCGCGCGGGCCTGGCCGAAACCGCGAAGTACGGCGCGATCGCCGACGCGGCCTTCCTCGCCTGGATCGAGGCCAACGCCGACGCCTTGCTCGCGCGCGACGCCGCCGCGCTGGCCGAGGCGATCGCGCGCAGCTGCGCGCACAAGGCCGCGATCGTCGAACGCGACCCGTACGAGCGCGGCGAGCGCGCGCTGCTGAACTTCGGCCACACCTTCGCCCATGCCATCGAAGCCGAGCAGGGCTACGCCGGCGACGCGGGCGCGCTCAACCATGGCGAGGCCGTGGCGGTGGGCATGGTGCTGGCCGCGCGGCTCTCCGCGCGCCTCGGCCTGGCCGCGCCGGCCGACGCGGATGGGCTGGCGGCGACGTTGCGCCGCCTCGGCCTGCCCACCGCCCTGCCCGCGGGCCTGGACCCGGCGGCGCTGGTCGCGCGCATGCGCCTGGACAAGAAGGCGGCGGCGGGCGGGCTGCGTTTCGTGCTCTGGGAAGGCCCCGGCCGCGCGCGCGTGGCCGCGGGCGTCGACGAGGCCGAGGTCCTGCAAGCCCTACAATAGGCCGGCCATGCGCCTGCTGCTCCAACAACGCCCCGACGGCCGCGAAGCTCCGCGCTACGTCCAGCTCATGCTCGAGCGCGACCTGCTCGGCGGCTGGACGCTCGTGCGCGAGAGCGGCCAGGCCGGCGGGCGCAGCATCGTGCGCCGCGAACAGTTCCTCGAGCAGGCCGAAGCGCTGGCCGCGTTCGAGCACGCCCGCGACCTGCAGCTGAAGAAGGGCTTCCAGCTGATGTTCGCGCAAGGCGTGGACGCCCCGAAGTGACGGAGACGCCTGTGCCCCCGAAGAACGACCGCTTCCTGCGCGCGCTGCGGCGCGAGCCGGTGGACTGCACGCCCGTCTGGCTGATGCGCCAGGCCGGCCGCTACCTGCCCGAGTACCGCGCCACCCGCGCGAAGGCGGGCAGCTTCCTGGCGATGGCCAAGAACCCCGAGCTCGCCTGCGAGGTGACGCTGCAGCCGCTGCGCCGCTTCGACCTCGACGCGGCGATCCTGTTCTCGGACATCCTCACCATCCCCGACGCGATGGGCCTGGGCCTGTACTTCGCCGAGGGCGAGGGCCCGAAGTTCGAGCGCCCGGTGCGCGACGCCGCCGCGATCGCCCGGCTCGGCGTGCCGGACATGGAGACCGAGCTGCGCTACGTGATGGACGCGGTGCGCACGATCCGCCGCGAGCTCGACGGTCGGGTGCCGCTGATCGGCTTCTCCGGCAGCCCGTGGACGCTGGCCTGCTACATGGTCGAGGGCGGCGGCAGCGACAACTTCTCCCGGATCAAGGCGCTCGCGCTCGACGACCCGAAGGCGCTGCACGCGCTGCTCGCGGTGAACACCGATGCCGTGGTCGCCTACCTCGCCGCGCAGCGCGCGGCCGGCGCGCAGGCGCTGCAGGTATTCGACACCTGGGGCGGCGTGCTGTCGCCGGCGATGTACCGCGAGTTCTCGCTGCCCTACCTGGTGCGCATCGCGCGCGAGCTCGGGCGCGGCGAGGGCGCGGAGCGCACGCCGCTGATCCTGTTCGGCAAGGGCAACGCGCCCTACCTCGAGGAACTCGCGGCCAGCGGCGCCGAGGCCATCGGCGTGGACTGGACGGTGACGCTGGAGGAGGCCGCGCGCCGCACCGGCGGCCAAGTCGCGCTGCAGGGCAACCTCGACCCGGCGATGCTGTACGGCTCGCCGGCGGCGATCCGCGAACAGGTCCGCCTCGCGCTCGACGCGTATGCGGCCGGCAACGGCGGTTCGCGCGAAGGCCACGTGTTCAACCTCGGCCACGGGCTTTCGCCCGACATGTCGCCCGAGCACGTGGGCGCCCTCGTGGAGGCGGTGCACGCATTGTCGGCGCGCGGAAGCGCGAACGGGAGGTAGCCATGCGCATGCTGTCGATCTCCATGCTGGTCGCTTTCGTCATTGCGTTTGCAGGCACGGCGGGCGCGGCGCCGCAGCAGGCCGCGCCGCCGGCTTCGTATTTCGACAACGGCGGCCGCGACGACGCGCTGTCCGGCGGCGTGCGGATGATCCCGGTCCACACGCCTTCCGGCGACTTCCGCGTCTGGACCAAGCGCGTCGGCAACAACCCGACGCTGAAAGTGCTGCTGCTGCACGGCGGCCCCGGCGCGACCCACGAATACTTCGAGGCGTTCGACAGCTGGTTCCCCGGCGCCGGCATCGAGTACTACTACTACGACCAGCTCGGGTCGGCGTACAGCGACCAGCCCGCCGACATGGCGCCGCTGCTGTCCATCGAGCGCTTCGTGGACGAGGTCGAGCAGGTGCGCGTGGCGCTCGGCCTCGACGCCGGCAACTTCTGCCTGCTGGGGCATTCCTGGGGCGGCATCCTCGCCATCGAGTACGCGCTCAGGTACCAGCAGCACCTCAAGTGCCTGGTGGTCTCGAACATGATGTCGAGCATCCCCGAGTACAACCGCTACGCGCGCGAAGTGCTGATGCCGGCCATGGACCCGGCGGCGCTGCGCGAGATCCTCGCCCTCGAGGCAGCCGGGCGCCACGACGACCCGCGCTACGAGGAGCTGCTCGCGCCGTACTACGAGGCCCACGTGCTGCACATGCCGATGGCGGAATGGCCGGAGCCTGCGCTGCGCTCGTTCGCGCACATCAACAAGTCGGTGTACGTGCCGATGCAGGGGCCCAGCGAGATGGGGGCCAGCGGCATCCTCGGCGACTGGGACCGCACCGCCGACCTGCACCGCATCACGGTGCCGACGCTGGTGGTCGGCGCCGCCCACGACACCATGGAACCGGCGTTCATGGAGCGGATGGCCACGCTGTTCCCGCGCGGCCAGTACCTGTTCTGCCCCGACGGCGGGCACATGGCGATGTACGACGACCAGGCGACGTACATGCGCGGCCTGATCGCCTTCCTGCAGGGCCTCGACCGCTAGGCCGTCGCCGCCGCCGGCGCGACCGCCCGCAGCGGCAGCGCCACCTCGAAGCGCGCGCCCGCGCCGGGCGCGCCGTCCACGGCGATGCGGCCGCCCATGGCCACCACGAGCTCGCGCGCGATCGCCAGGCCGAGGCCGCGCCCGGGCGGACCCGGCAACCCGCCGTCGCCACGCGCGTAGCGCCGGAACAGCCGCGCGCGCAGCGCCTCGCCGATGCCGGCCCCGGTGTCGTGCACCACGATCCGCAGGCCGCCGCCCGCGAGCGGTGCCGCGTCCAGCCCGATCGCGCCGCTGGCGGTGAACTTGAGCGCGTTGCCGAGCAGGTTGAACAGCACCTGCCGCAGGCGCACCGGATCGCCCTCGAACAGGCGCGGCAGGCGCGGGTCCACCGTCGCGCGGAACCCCAGCCCGCGCGCGCGGGCCAGCGGCGCGTGCAGCGCCACCACGCCGGACAGCAGCTCGCGCACGTCGAACGGCCGCGGCGCGAGGCGGACGCCCTCCTCGCCCAGGCGCGCGAGCTCCAGCATCTCGTCCACCAGCGCCAGCAGGTGTTCGCCGGCCCGGCGGATCGCCTCGACCTGGCGCCGCTGCCGTGGCTGCAGCGGCCCCTCGAGCAACAGCTCGCTCATGCCCAGCACGCCGGTCATCGGCGTGCGTACCTCGTGTCCGAGGTCGGCCAGCAGCTTCCATGCGGTGCGGGGCATGAACCGATGCTTGCCGCAGCCGCGGGCGCGCGGCAAGCCTCGCTACCGGAATTCTCTAGAATCGGCGCATGGCGCCTTCCCTTCCGCCCCGCATGCACACCCCGGGCCGCCGCTGGCTGGCGGCCGCCGCGCTGCTGCTCGCCGGGCTGCTGGCCTCGCGCGCGGCCGCCGCCCAGGCCGCGCGCTATGCGCTCGACCCGGTGCACACGCGGGTGGTGTTCGAGCTTTCGCACGCGGGCTACTCGCAGGCGATCGGCACGATCGGGGGCAGCACCGGCACGCTGGTGTTCGATCCCGCCGACTGGGGCAGCGCGCGCGTGGACGCACGCATCCCGGTGGCGCGCCTCGACCTGGGCGACACGGGCTGGAACCGTGCGGCGCTGCGCAGCGGCCTGCTCGACGCCACGCGCTTCCCAGAGGCGCGGTTCGTGTCCACCCGCGTCGAGCCGGTGGACGCCACCCACGCGCGCGTCGCCGGCATGCTCACGCTGCGCGGCGTCACCCGCGAGGTCGTGCTCGACGTCGCCTTCAACCAGCTCAAGCGCTATCCGTTGCCGCCGTTCCGGCGCACCATCGGCTTCTCGGCCACCGCCACGCTCAGCCGCGCCGACTTCGGCATCGAGGACTGGCCGACGCTGATCGGCGACACGGTGCGGCTGCGCATCGAGGCCGAAGCACAACTGGCCGGCGACGCGCCGGCCGACGGAGCCACGCCATGAGCTGGAAGAACACCGCCGACCGCTGGGGCCCCGTCAGCCAGACCCTGCACTGGCTGGTGGTGGTGCTGGTGCTGGCGCTCGCGGTGGTCGGCCTCAGCCTGGATTCGCTGCCGAAGACGCCGAAGTACTTCTGGGTGTTCACGCTGCACAAGTCGCTGGGCATCACGGTGCTCGTGCTCGCGCTGGCGCGCATCGGCTGGCGCCTGTACGCCGGCGCGCCGCTGCCGGTGCCGGGCACGCCGCGCTGGCAGGCGCGCGCGGCCGCCGCCACCCACTGGCTGCTGTACGCGCTGCTGCTGGCGATGCCGCTGAGCGGCTGGCTCTACGATTCGGCGAGCGGCCTGCGCCCGTTCCGGTGGTTCGGCCTGTTCACGATGCCCAAGCTGGCCGCCCCGGACGAGGCGCTCGCCGACCGCGCGCACGAACTGCACGAGTGGCTGTTCTGGGTGCTCGTCGCCGCGGTCGCGCTGCACGCCGCCGCAGCCTTCCACCACCACCTGTTCCGCAACGACGCCACGCTGCTGCGCATGCTGCCGCGCTGGCGCAGGAGCCCGCCATGACCCGTTTCGCTCCCCGCTTCGCTGCGCCCGCGCTCGCCGCGCTGCTCGCCCTCGCCGCCCCCGCGCAGGCGGCCGACTACGTGCAGGCCCCGGGCTCGACCCTGGTCTTCGCCACCCAGTACGACGGCGAGACGTTCACCGGCACCTTCCCCGGCTTCAGCACGACGTTCCGCTTCGACCCCGCCGACCTCGCCTCGGCGCGGCTGGAGGTCACCATTCCGCTCGCGGGCACGCGCACGGGCAACGGCGACCGCGACACTACGCTGCGCGGCTCGGACTTCTTCAACGTCGCGAAGTTCGCGCAGGCGCGCTACACCGCCACCGCGTTCCGCAAGCTGGCGGACGGCCGCTACGCCGCGGACGGCACGCTCGAGCTGCGCGGCGTGCGCAAGCCGGTCACGCTCACGTTCACCTGGACGCCGGGCGCGGCCCCGGTGCTGTCGGGCCAGGCGACGGTGCGCCGCCTCGACTTCGGCGTGGGGAGCGGCGACTGGGCCGACACTTCGCTGATCCCGAACGAGGTCGCGGTCCGCACCCGCGTGGTCTTCGCCCCGGCGCCCTAACCCGCCACGAACGCGGCGATGGCCTCCGGGCCGAACGGCCAGTCGAGCTCGCGGCCGCCCGCCGCGTCGCGGAAAACCGGGACGCGCGTCCCGTAGCGGGCCTCCAGGGCCTCGTCCCCGTCGATGAAGACGCTCTCGAACTCCGGCGCCCGCGCGGCCGCCAGCGCCTCCAGCGCGAGGTCGCAGAGGTGGCAGTCGTCGCGCTGGAACAGCAGGAAACGCGGGGGCATGGGCATAGAATAGCCGGATGGCCGTCAGCACCTTCGACCTGTTCAAGATCGGCATCGGGCCGAGCTCCTCGCACACCGTGGGGCCGATGCGCGCGGCCGCCCGCTTCGTGGACAAGTGGCTGCGCGAAAGCGGCGACCTCGCGCGCACCGTGCGGGTGCGCGCCGAAGTGTTCGGCTCGCTGGCGCTCACCGGCCGCGGCCACGGCACCGACAAGGCGGTGATGATGGGGCTGGAGGGCCACTGGCCCAACGAGATCGATCCCGACATCATCCCGCCCGCGCTGGAGCGCATCCGCGGCGGCAAGCGCATCCGCCTCGGCGGCGTCCACGAGATCGGCTTCGACGAGAAGACCGACCTCATCATGAACAAGCGCCAGAAGCTGCCGTTCCACACCAACGGCATGCGCTTCACCGCCTACGACGCCGGCGGCGCGGTGCTGGCCAGCCGGGACTACTACTCGGTGGGCGGCGGCTTCGTCGTCAACCAGGACGAGGCGGCCGAGGACCGCATCGTCGCCGACACCACGCCGCTGGCCTATCCGTTCCGGACCGCGGCCGAGCTGCTGGAGCAGTGCGAGCGCCACGGCCTCACCATCGCCCAGCTGATGTTCGCGAACGAGCGCGCCTGGCGCAGCGACGAGGAAATCCGCGCCGGCCTGCGCGAGATCCGCGACGCGATGCGCGCCTGCGTGCAGCGCGGCATCCGCGAGGGCGGCACCCTGCCGGGCGGCCTGCACGTGCAGCGGCGCGCGCCGCTGCTGCACGCCGAGCTCGTCGCGCGCCCCGGCGATGCGTCCTCCGACCCGCTGACCACGCTCGACTGGGTCAACCTGTTCGCGCTGGCCGTCAACGAGGAGAACGCCGCCGGCGGCCGCGTCGTCACCGCCCCCACCAACGGCGCGGCGGGCATCGTGCCCGCGGTGCTGCACTACTACGAGAAGTTCTGCTGCGCCGGCAAGTCCGGGGCCGAGGTCGAGGAGAGCGTGTTCGCCTTCCTGCTCACCGCCGCGGCGATCGGCATCCTCTACAAGGAGAACGCCTCGATCAGCGGCGCCGAGGTCGGCTGCCAGGGCGAGGTGGGCGTGGCCTGCTCGATGGCCGCCGGCGCGCTCACCGCGGCGCTGGGCGGCACGATGTCGCAGGTGGAGAACGCGGCCGAGATCGGCATGGAGCACAACCTCGGCCTCACCTGCGATCCGATCGGCGGCCTGGTGCAGATCCCATGCATCGAGCGCAACGCGATGGGCGCGGTCAAGGCCATCAACGCCAGCCGCATGGCGCTGCGCGGCGACGGCAAGCACAAGGTGTCGCTGGACAAGGTCATCAAGACCATGCGCGACACCGGCCGCGACATGCAGGACAAGTACAAGGAAACCTCGCGCGGCGGCCTCGCCGTCAACGTCATCGAGTGCTGAGCGCGGGCGGCGCGGCCGCCTTCGCGCACCGCGGCGGTCCGGCGACGCCGATCCGCGACCCCGCCTCCGCGGCGATCCGCAGCGCATCGTCGAGCAGCGCCGCCGCGGTGACCGTGGTGCCCGCGCCCGGCCCCTGGATCAGCAGCGGCTGCGAGGCGTAGCGGTCCGAATGGATCGCCACCCGGTTGTCGGTGCCACTGCCGGCAGCGAGCGGATCGCCGGCCGCGAGCACCTCCAGCCCGACCCGTGCGGTGGCGGCGCCGTCGGCGCCGCATTGCAGCCGCGCCATGTAGCGGAGCACGCCGCCGCCGGCGCGCGCCCGCGCATGCGCCTCCGCGAGGAGGCCGGCCTCGAGCGGCCGCACCGCCACCGCCTCCGCATCCAGCGCGACGCCCGCCGCGCGCGCGAGGATCAGCAGCTTGCGCCGCACGTCCTCGCCGGACAGGTCCTGGCGCGGATCGGGCTCGGTGTAGCCGAGCACGCGCGCCTCTTCCACCAGTTCCGCGAACGGGCGCACGCCGTCGTAGCGCGACAGCAGCCAGGCCAGCGATCCCGACAGCACGCCCGCGATGCCGTGGATGCGGTCGCCGCCGTCGCGCAGCGCGCGGATCGTGCGCAGCAGCGGCAGGCCCGCGCCGACGGTGGCGCTGTCGCCGTAGCAGGCGTGGCCACGCGCGGCCGCCGCCTCGATGGCCTGCCAGCGCGCGAGCGCGCCACCGGCGCCGAGCTTGCAGGCGGTGGCCACGTGCAGCCCCGACGCGAGCCAGCCGGCATGGCGGGACGCCACGGCCTCGCTCGCCGTCGCGTCCACCACGATGCGCACGCCCGTCGTGCCCAGCGCGCGCACCGCCACGGCCGCCGGGTCGCCGTCGCGCGCGCGCAGCAGGGCGCCGCTGCCCGCCAGCAGCCGCACCTCGCGCGTGTTCGCCACCGCCACCAGCCGCAGGCGCGCGCCCGGGCCGCGGCCGGCCCACGCGTCGAGCCGCTCGAGCACCGCGCGGCCGACGTTGCCGGTGCCGAGCAGGGCCACCCTGGCCGCGCTCATCGCGCTGCCGCCCCGCGCCCGGCACGCGCCGCGCGCTCGAGCGCCGCCCCGATGTCCGCCACCAGGTCGTCGGCGTGCTCGATGCCCACCGACAGCCGCAGCAGCCCGTCGCCGATGCCCGCGGCGGCACGCACCTCGGGCGCCATCGCGGCATGCGTCATGGTCGCCGGATGCGCCACCAGGCTCTCGACGCCGCCCAGCGACTCCGCGAGGGTGAAGCACTGCAGCCCGTCGAGGAACGCGCGCACCGCGGCCTCGCCGCCGTCGAGCTCGAGCGAGAGCATCGCGCCGAAACCGGCCTGCTGGCGCGCCGCCACCGCATGCCCCGGGTGCGACGGCAGCCCGGGGTAATGCAGCGCGCGCACCGCGGGATGGCCGTCGAGCAGCGCCACCAGCGCCTGCGCGTTCTCCTGGTGGACGCGCAGGCGGGCATCGAGGGTGCGCAGGCCGCGCAGGGCGAGGAAGCTGTCGAAGGGCGCCCCGGTCACGCCCAGCGCGTTCGCCCACCACCCCAGCGCCTCCGCGACCGCGGCATCGCGCGCCACCACCGCGCCGCCGACCACGTCGCCGTGGCCGTTGATGTACTTGGTCGTCGAATGCACCACCACGTCGGCGCCGAACGCGATCGGCCGCTGCAACGCCGGCGACAGGAAGGTGTTGTCCACCACCGCGAGCGCGCCCGCGCGGTGCGCGGCCTCCACCACGAAGCGCAGGTCGGTGATGCGCAGCAACGGGTTCGAAGGCGTCTCGATCCACGCCAGGCGCGGGCCCGCCGCCAGCGCCGCCGCGAGCGCCCGCGGGTCGGTGAGGTCCACCACGTCGAGGACGAAGTGGCCCTTGCGCGCGAGCGCATCGAACAGCCGCCAGCTGCCGCCGTAGCCGTCGTGCGGCACCACGATGCGGTCGCCGGGCGAGAGCAGCGCGTTCAGCACCAGCGCGACGGCGGCCATGCCGCTGGCCGTGGCCACCGCGCCCGCGCCGCCCTCGAGCGCGGCGAGCGCGGCCGCGAACTGGTCGCGCGTGGGGTTGCCGCTGCGCGTGTAGTCGTAACATCGCTTCTCGCCGAAGCCGGCGAAGCTGAAGTTGCTCGACAGCACCAGCGGCGGCACCACCGCGCCGAACGCCGGGTCCTTGTCGATGCCGGCGCGCACCGCCAGCGTCTGCGGGCGCGCGCTCACGCCAGCGCCTCCCGCAGCACCGCGCCGATCGCGTCGGGCTCCTTCAGGAACGCGTCGTGCCCGTACACCGAGCGCAGCACCCGGAGCACGGGCCGGCGCCGCGCGCAGCCGCGCGCGAGCCGCTCCACCAGCGTGTAGGCGTCCGCGACCGGCACCAGCCGGTCCTCCGCCACGGCCACCACCGTCACCGGCACCGGGATCTCCTCCGGCTCGACCGACTGCAGGTCGAGGGACTCGGACAGGCGCAGGAAGCCCGTCGCCGGCGTGCGCGCCGCCCACGCGTTGGCGCAATGGTCGAGGTAGTCCTCGGCGCCGGTGCGCACCCTGCCTTCGACGATGCGCGCGCCGCCGAAGCGCGCATCGAATTCCTCCGGCGTGCGGTAGCCCAGGACCGCGAGCTGGCGCGCCAGGACCAGGCCGGCGTGCTCGTCGCACTGCAGCGCGCCCAAGGCGACCGCGCGGCGCTGCAGCGCGCGCGCCGCGCTGGCGTGCGGATGCGCGCGGTGCGCGCCGGAGACCGCCACCAGCCGCGCGAGGCGCCGCGGATGCCGCGCCGCGAACTGCAGGCCGACCATCGCGCCGTAGGAGCAGCCGACGAATGCGTCGAGCACGCCGATGCCGAGCGCATCGAGGACGGCGGCGATCGCGTCGGCCTGGTCCGCGGGGTCGATGGGCGCGTCGAGCGTGCCGCCGGCGCCGAGCCAGTCGATGGCGAGCAGTCGTCGCCGCGTCGGGTCGAGCGCACGGCCGGCGGCCGCCTGCGCCTCCCACCAGCCGCGCTCCGGGAACGCCCCGCTGGCGGCGACGTGGCGGCCGGCCGAGATGCCGCCCGCGACGAGCACCACCGGCAGTCCGGGCGCCCCCAGGCATTCGTAGCGCACCGCCACCTCGCGCACGCCCGCATGGCGCATCGCCAGCGTGAAGCGGAGCGTGCCGCGGGTCGCGGGCGCGCTGCGGGCCTCCCCGGCGAACGGCTGCGTGGGCGGAAGGGCCGCGCGGGCGGCGGCGGTCGTCTCGGTGGTCAGGCTCATGGCGTCGGTCCGATGGGAGGGGCCCATCGATCCTGCGGAGCGGCGCGGACGACGACGCTGCCGGCCGGCCGCGGAGCGGCCTGCCTGCAACCCATCTTCCGGTGGACCGGACAGGTCCCCGCAGGAATTGGCACCGCGAAGGAAACCGCCGGGGGAGGTGGCGGATTCCATCAGGTTGCCCCGGCGTCGTCGGGCCTGTCCCTCGGCCGGTCTCGATGGATCGGCCCCATCGTGCACGGGCGCCCGGCACTTGTCAATCGCTTTATCCGCATGAAGCGATAGATCATCTGCGGCGCCCTGCGGCCCCCCAGCGGAGGGCGCCGCACAGGCATAATCCGCGGATGCCGATCCGACCCCTTGCCGGCGCCTGCGCCGCCCTGCTGCTTGCCGCTTGCGCGACCGCGCCGCGCGGCCCCGACGCCCCGCCTTCCGCGCCGCCACCCGCCACGGACGCGGACCTCGCCGGCGCGCCGGTGGTCCATACCATCGCCGAGGCCTGGGAGTCCGCGCCGGCGCCCGCCGAGGAACTCGATTCGCTCGCCACCTGGACCACGCCCGACGGCGACGTCTGGCTGATCGCGAGCGCCAAGTCCACGCACCGCCTCGTGGTCTACGACGGGCAGGACGGCCGCATGCTGCGCACCGTGGGCGGCAAGGGCAGCGCCCCCGGCCAGTTCAGGCGCCCCAACGGGCTGGCCGTGTTCGGCGACCGCCTGTTCGTGGTCGAGCGCGACAACCACCGCGTGCAGGTGCTGGCGCTGCCGTCGTTCGAGCCGGTCGGCAGCTTCGGCGACGACGTGCTGCGCAGCCCCTACGGCCTGTGGCTGCACGAGGCCGAGCCCGACGAGTACGTCGCCTACGTCACCGACAGCTTCATGTACGGCGAGAAATACGACGTGGTGCCGCCCTACGAGGAGCTCGCGCAACGCGTGCGCCGCTTCCGCGTGCAGTTCGACCAGGGCGGGCGCCTGCGCGTGGCCCACGCCGGCGACTTCGGCGACACCGCGCCCGCCACGGCCCTGCGCATGGTCGAGTCCATCGCCGGCGATCCCGCGACCGGGCGGCTGATGATCGCGGACGAGTCGCGCTCCGACGACCACGGCCACCGCGGCTCGACGCTGCGCGAATACACCTTCGAAGGCACCCCCACCGGCCGCAGCATGCCGCCCGGCAGCTTCGCGGCCGAGGCCGAGGGCGTGGCGCTGTGGAGCTGCCCCGGCGGCAACGGCTACTGGGTGGCCGTGGACCAGCTCGCGCCGCTCACCACCTTCCACCTGTTCGACCGCGAGACGCTGGCGCCGCGCGGCAGCTTCCAGGGCCGGTCGACGGCCTTCACCGACGGCATCGCGCTCGACGCGACGGCCAGCCCGCGCTTCCCGGGCGGTGCGCTGTACGCCGTGGACGACGACGTGGCGGTGACCGCGTTCGACCTGCGCGACGTGGTGGCCACGCTGGGCCTCGACCCGTCCTGCGTGGAGTGAGGAAACCCCGATGTCCGAAGTCTCGCGCGAGGCGGCGCGGCGCCGCACGTTCGCCATCATTTCCCATCCCGACGCCGGCAAGACCACGCTGACCGAGAAGCTGCTGCTGTTCGGCGGCGCGATCCAGATGGCCGGCTCGGTGAAGGGCCGCAAGGCCGCCCGCCACGCCACCTCCGACTGGATGGCGCTGGAGAAGGAGCGCGGCATCTCGGTGACGAGCTCGGTGATGCAGTTCCCGTACGAAGGCCGCATCGTCAACCTGCTCGACACGCCCGGCCACGCCGACTTCGGCGAGGACACCTACCGCGTGCTCACCGCCGTGGACTCGGCGCTGATGGTCATCGACGTGGCCAAGGGCGTCGAGGAGCGCACGATCAAGCTGATGGAGGTGTGCCGCCTGCGCGACACGCCGATCATGACCTTCGTCAACAAGCTCGACCGCGAGGGCAAGCCGCCGATCGAGCTGCTGGACGAGGTCGAGTCGGTGCTCGGCATCCAGTGCGCGCCGGTGACCTGGCCGATCGGCATGGGCCAGCGCCTGAAGGGCGTGGTGCACCTGGCCACCGGCGAAGTGCACCTGTACGAGCCGGGCCGCAACTTCACCCGCCAGGATTCGACCATCTTCCCGTCGGTGGACGATCCGCGCCTGGAGGAGCGCATCGGCGCGCAGATGCTGGCGGAGCTGCGCGACGAGCTGGAGCTCGTGCAGGGCGCCTCGCACCCGTTCGACGCGGCGAAGTACCTGGCGGGCCAGCAGACCCCGGTGTTCTTCGGCTCGGCGGTGAACAACTTCGGCGTGCAGCTGCTGCTCGACTTCTTCGTCGAGCACGCGCCGGCGCCGCGCCCGCGCGCCACCACCACGCGCGAGGTCGCGCCCACCGAGGGCGCGCTCACCGGCTTCGTGTTCAAGATCCAGGCCAACATGGACCCGCAGCACCGCGACCGGGTCGCGTTCATGCGCATCTGCTCGGGCAAGTTCACCGCCGGCATGAAGGCGTTCCAGGTGCGCACCGGCAAGGAGGTGAAGCTCGCCAACGCGCTCACCTTCATGGCCTCCGACCGCGAGATCGTGGACACGGCCTTCCCCGGCGACGTGATCGGCATCCACAACCACGGCACGATCTCGATCGGCGACAGCTTCAGCGAGGGCGAGGCGCTGTCGTTCACCGGCATCCCCAACTTCGCGCCGGAGCTGTTCCGCCGCGCGCGGCTGCGCGACCCGCTCAAGCTCAAGCAGCTGCAGAAGGGCCTGGCCCAGCTCAGCGAGGAAGGCGCCACCCAGTTCTTCCGCCCGCTGATGTCCAACGACCTGGTCCTCGGCGCGGTCGGCACCCTGCAGTTCGACGTGGTCGCCTACCGGCTGAAGGACGAGTACGGCGTCGATGCCACCTTCGAACCGGTGCAGGTGGCGACCGCGCGCTGGATCCGCTGCGACGACCCGAAGAAGCTCGAGGAATTCCGCGAGAAGAACGCGATGAACCTCGCCCTGGACGCGGCCGGGCAGCTCGTCTACCTGGCGCCCACGCGGGTGAACCTGCAGCTGGCGCAGGAGCGCGCGCCGGCGGTCGAGTTCCTCGCCACCCGCGAGCACGCGCAGGCGGTGGCGCTGGACTGAGGCGCCGCCCTCACCGCACGCCAACGCCGCGTCGGCGAGCATCTCCTGCGTCGCAACGACCAGGAGACGGCCATGGCCCTGTCCATCCGCTTCGCCGCTGCCCTGCTGCTGTTGTCGGCCGCCGCCTGCCAGCGCGGCCCCGCTCCCGCCGACGAGGCCGCGCAGGCGCCGCCCGCGCCGGACGCCGCGGGCTCGCCCGCCGCGCCCGAAGCACCGCCCGCAAGTCCGGCCGGCGCCGCCGTGTACACGTGCGACGACGGCAGCGCCCTGCAGGTGCGTTTCGACGCCGGCGACGCCACGCTGCAATGGCCCGACGGCCGCACCGAGACGCTGCCGCGCGCGGAGTCCGCGTCGCGGGGCGGCGGCGACGTGTACGTCGGCGAGACCGTGTCCCTGCAGCGCGACGGCGCCCGCCTGCAGGTGAACGACGGCACGCGCGCCCTCGCCTGCGACGCCGCGCCGGGCGCGGCCGCGTCCACCGCCGCGTTCGCGCCCGACAACGGCGCCGCCGCGCGCTACGCGTGCGATGCCGGCGTCGCGCTCAGCCGCAACGAGGACGGCAGCGTCCGCGCCGAAGTGCCCGGCAACCCCGCGGTGCGCCTGACCCGCATCGCCGGCAGCACGCCGCCCGTGTACACCGGCGGCGAGCTGTACCTGCGCATCGAGGCCGACGGCGCGATCCTCTCGCAGGCCGACGGCAGCAACGAACTGCGCTGCGCCGCGGGCTGAGGCATGGCGGCGCCGCACGCCACCGCGCCCACGCCCGCGGACCGTGCCCGCGCCGCCGGCGCGGCGCTGCGGCGGCATCCCTTGTGGTCCGCGCTGGGCGTGCTCGCGGTCGCCATCGTCGTGCTCGTCCTGCTGTGGGACTGGAACTGGTTCAAGCGCCCGCTGGAACGCTACGTCGAGTCGCGCACGGGCCGCAGCTTCGACATCGGCGGCGACCTCGACGTGGACCTCGGGCGGACCACCGTGGTGCGCGCCGACCGCGTGCGCTTCGGCAACGCCGACTGGTCGAAGGAAGCGGACATGGCGTCCGCCGACCGCATCGAGGCCGGCATCCGGCTGTGGCCGTTGCTGCGCCGCGACGTGGTCGTCCCCGACATCCGCCTCTCCGCGCCGAGGCTGCGCCTGGAGAAGGGCCCGAAGGGCGTGGGCAACTGGGATTTCCTGCCGCACGACGATGCGCCGTCGCAGTGGAACCTGCGCTTCCGCCGCCTGTGGATCGCGGACGGCAGGCTGCTGTTCCTCGATCCCGCGGCGAAGACCGACGTGGACGTCGCGGTCGCGAGCATCGCGCAGGAGGCGCCGGAAGCCGCGCCACCGATCGAAGTGGAAGGCAAGGGCCACTGGAAGGGCAACCGCTTCACCCTGCAGGGGCGCGCGGAATCGCCGCTGGGCCTGCGCGACGCCGACAGTCCCTACCGCATCGACGCGCGCGCGCAGGCCGGCGCCACCAGCGCGCATGCGCGCGGCACCCTGCTCGACCCGCTGCGGCTGCGCGACTTCGACCTGCAGCTCGCGCTGCGCGGCAAGAACCTCGAGGACCTGTACCCGTTGCTCGGGCTCGCGCTGCCGCCCACGCCGCCGTACACGCTCGACGGCCGGCTCACGCGCGACATCGAGGGCACGCGCACGACCTGGCACTACGACCGCTTCAAGGGCAAGGTCGGCGACAGCGACCTGGGCGGCAGCGCCAGCGTCACCACCGGCGGCGCTCGGCCCTACCTGCGCGCGGACCTGGTGTCGCGCCAGCTCGACTTCGACGACCTCGCCGGCCTCGTCGGCGGCGCGCCGGACGCGGGCGGCGGCGAATCCACCAACCCCGAGCTCGCGGCGCTGGCGGCGCGGCGCGAAGCCAGCCCGCGCCTGCTGCCGGACACGCCGTACGACCTGGGGAAGCTGCGCGCCATGGACGCCGACGTGCGCCTGCGCGCCGCGCGCATCATCGCGCCGAAGCTGCCGCTCGACGACATGGACGCGCACCTGCTGCTCGAGGGCGGCCTGCTGCGGCTGGATCCGCTGGACTTCGGCGTCGCCGGCGGCAGCGTCCGCTCCACCATCCGCATGGATGCGCGCGAGTCGCCGATCCGCACCCGCGCCGACATCGCCGCGCGCCGCCTCGAGCTGGGCCGGCTGCTGCCCGACACGCAGCTCGCGCAGGACGCAGTGGGCAAGCTCGGCGGCGACATCCACCTCGCCGGCAGCGGCAACTCGATCGCCGGCATGCTGGGCAGCAGCGACGGCACCGCCCTCGTCGGCATGGGCCGGGGCCGGATCAGCAACCTGGTGATGGAACTGGCCGGCCTCGACATCGCCGAGGCGCTGAAATTCCTGGTCCAGGGCGACCGCAACATCCCCATCCGCTGCGCGTTCGGCGACTTCCGCGTCGAGGACGGCGTGGCGACCGCGCAGTCGCTCGCCTTCGACACCACAGACACCCTCATCGTCGGCGAAGGCACGGTCAGCCTGAAGTCGGAAACCCTGCAGCTGCGCCTGCGCCCGCGTCCGAAGGACCGCAGCCTGCTCTCGTTGCGTTCGCCGCTCATCGTGGAAGGCACCTTCAAGCAGCCGCGCTTCCACCCGGATTACGCGCGCGTCGGCCTGCGCGGCGCGATCGCGCTGGTGCTCGGCAACATCGCGCCGCCCGCGGCGCTGCTGGCGACGCTGGAGCTCGGGCCCGGCGAGGACGCCGACTGCGGCGGCCGCTACGCGCGGTAGGCTAGCTCGCGATGTAGCGCTGCAGCTGGTCGAGCTCGAGCTGCTGGTCCTCGATCACCGCCTTCACCAGGTCGCCGATGGACACGACGCCCACCACGTGCCCGCCCTCCAGCACCGGCAGGTGGCGGATGCGCCGGTCGGTGACCAGCCCCATGCAACGCTCCACCGTGTCGTCGAGTCCCACCGACACCACGTCGGCGGTCATGATGTCGCGCACCGGCGTGTCGTGCGACGCGCGCCCCTGCAGCACCACCTTGCGTGCGTAGTCGCGCTCCGAGACGATCCCGGCCAGCGCGCCGGCATCCATCACCAGCAACGCGCCGATCCGTTTCTCCGCCATCAGCCGGATCGCGTCGATCACCGGCGCGTCAGGCCCGATCGCGTAGACCCCCGGGGCCTTGCCCTCCAGCAGCTGCCGTACCGTGCGCATGCGCACCTCCTTCGGCGGTGGACCGCCCCGAGGATACTCCCGCCGGGTGCCAATCCTCCACCAGGTACAGCGGGCGCTGCTTGGCCTCCATGTACAGGCGGCCCAGGTACTCGCCGAGCACGCCCAGCGCGACCAGCTGCACCCCGCCCAGCAGCAGGATCACGGCCATCATGGTCGGCCAGCCGGCGACCGGATCGCCCCACAGCAGCGCCTTCACGACCACCCACGCGGCGTAGGCGAAGGCGACCAGCGCGGTGGCCACGCCGAGCCAGGTGGCCATGCGCAGCGGCGCCGTCGAGAAGCTGGTGATGCCCTCGATCGCGAAGTTCCACAGCTTCCAGAAATTGAACTTGCTGCGGCCGGCCAGGCGCGGCTTGCGCTCGTAGGGCACGGCGATGCGGCGGAAGCCGATCCAGCCGAACAGGCCCTTCATGAAGCGCTGGCGTTCGCGCAGGCCGCGCAGCGCCGCGAGCGCGCGCGGCGAGAGCAGGCGAAAGTCGCCGGTGTCGGCGGGGATCGGCGTATGCGAGAGCCGCCCGATCAGGCGGTAGAACAGGTGCGCGGTGCCGCGCTTGAGCAGGCCCTCGCCCTCGCGCGCGATGCGCGTGCCGTGCACGTCGTCGTAGCCCTCGCGCCAGTGCGCGACGAAGCGCGGGATGAGTTCCGGCGGATCCTGGCCGTCGGCATCGAGGATGATCGCCGCACCCTCGTCCACCAGGTCCAGGCCCGCGGTCAGCGCGGCCTCCTTGCCGAAGTTGCGCGACAGGCGCAGCACCGCCACGCGCGGGTCGGCGGCGGCGAGCGCGGCCATCACCTGCCAGGTGCGGTCGCGGCTGCCGTCGTCCACGTACAGCACGCGTCCGTCGACGCCGTCGCCGGCGAGCGCATCGAGCACGGCCGCGATGCGCGGGTGCAGCGCGGGCAGCGCATCGGCCTCGTTGTAGGCCGCGACGACGACGGTGAGCCGTTCCCTGTCCATCGCCGGATTGTAGGGCCGACCCATGGTCGGCTGCGCATCCTGGGCGCCGGCCATGGGACGGCCCTACCGCGCGCCTTCGAGGTAGCCGGGGCCGAGCTGTCGCATCTGCCGCTGGATGGCGAGGGTGCGGCGCTGCACGTAGGGCCCGGGCTGCGCCACGCTGTAACGGCGCGGGCTCGGCAGCACCGCGGCCAGGCGGGCGCTCTGCGCGGGCGTCAGCGCGGAGGCATCGCGGCCGAACCAGGTGCGCGCCGCGGCCTGCGCGCCGTACACGCCGTCGCCGAACTCGGCGAAGTTCGCGTACATCTCGAGGATCCGGCGCTTCGGCCACAAGGCCTCGACCAGCACCGTGTACCACGCCTCCAGCCCCTTGCGCAGCCAGCGCGTCGGGCCGCGGCCCTGCCACAGGAACAGGTTCTTCGCGGTCTGCTGGCTGATCGTGCTCGCACCGCGGATGCCGCGCACCGGGCGCCCACGCCGTTCGGCGCGCTCGAGCGCACGCTCGTTGTGCGCGCGGGCCTTGGCGATGGCGTCGAAGTCGAAGCCGTGGTGGCGCGGGAAGTTCTGGTCCTCCGCCGCGACCAGCGCGAGCGGCAGCGACGGCGCCATCCGCTCCAGGTCGCGCCACTCGTGGGCGATGCGGAACTCCAGGTCGCCCGCGGCCCAGGCCTCGAACTGCCGGGCGGCCATGAACGCGGAGAACGGCGGGTCCACGAAGCGCAGCACCGCGACCTGCAGCACCGTCGCCGCCACGAACAGCAGCGGGATCCGCCACAGCCAGCGCCACCAACGCTTGCGCGCCTGCGTGCGTCGGCCCCGTGCTTGCGCCATCGTCGCCCCGCCCCCATGTTGTGGTTCCGGCCACGCCGGCCGGCATCCCGCCAGGCATTATCCCCATGACCCAGCCCGTTCCGCACGACCGCGACGCCCTCGCCCGCTTCCTGCTTCCCGGCGCGGGCGTGCGCGGCGTCTGCGTCCACCTCGACGACACCTGGGCGCAGATCCGCGCGCGCGGCGCCGACCTGCCCGAGGCCGCCGTCGGCATGCTGGGCGAGGCGGCCGCGGCGGCGGCGCTGTTCACCGGCCACGCCAAGGTGGACGGGCGCCTGTCGGTGCAGCTGCGCGGCACGGGCGCGCTGCGCACGCTGTTCGCCGAATGCACCGCGGCCGGCACGCTGCGCGGCATCGCCCAGGTCGGCGAGGGCCATCCGCCGCGCGACCTGCGCGCCATGGGCGAAGGCGCCGTGCTCGCGATCACCATCGAGAACCCCGCCGGCCCGGGGCGCGAGCCGGTGCGCTACCAGGGCCTGGTGCCGCTGGAGGCCGACTCGCTGGCGGGGGCGTTCGAGGACTACTTCCGCCAGTCCGAGCAGCTGCCCACCCGGATCCTGCTGGCCGCCGACGGGGCACGGTCGGCCGGGCTGATGCTGCAGAAGCTTCCCGGCGACGCCGGCGACGACGACGGCTGGGCCCGGGCCGGGGCGCTGTTCGACACCCTCTCCCCCGGGGAGCTGTTCGCGTGCCCTACCGCCACCCTGATCCACCGGCTGTTCCACGAGGAGGGGCCGGAGCTCCTCGGCGGGCGGGCCCTGCGCTTCGGCTGCTCCTGCTCGCGGGAGCGGGTCGGGGCGATGCTGCAGTCCCTGGGCCGGGCGGAAGCCGACGCCGCCGCGGAGGCGAACGGGGGCCAGGTCCGGGTCCGCTGCGAGTTCTGCGGCGAAGTCTACGATTTTGACCCGGATCAAATTAGCGACCTGTTCGCGACGCCCACCCCAACGGTGGACGGCCCGGCAGCGCTCCAGTAGCCGCCCGCCTTGCCGGCCGTCGGATTCTTCACGCGCCGTCGCAGGGCGGATTGTTAAATAAACATAAATCCGCTAGGCTCAAGCTTCGCCCGAGGGGAACTCGCCCTGCGGGAAAAGGTCTGACGTCCGCCATGCGCGCAATGCCATCCATCACGAGGCTCCTGCGTCCGCTCGCGACGATCGCGCTGATGCTGTGCGTGGCCGCCGGAGCGGCCGCGCAGTCGCGCCCCGGCCAGAGCACCTGGCTGCCGGTCTGGAACAACACCAACGGCAAGCTCGAAGCCTTCCTGGTGCTCGAGCCGGCCGATGGTTCGCCGCAGGTGGGCAGCCGCTGGCGCTTCGGCAACAACTCGCTGGAAGCGACCTACGGCCTGCAGGAAGGCGATTCGCTCGCGCTGCTGTGCAACGGCAAGGCCGGCGTCGCCGGCGCGCTGCCGAGCCTGCCGCACAACTGCATGCTGGCCGCGCTCGGCAAGGGCCTGGACGAACATGGCAGCCGCCGCGCCACCGCGAGCGCGGCCTTCGCGCGCGGCAACAGCAAGGTCGGCGTCGCCGCCGGCACCGGCCGCGATTCGCTGCCCACCTGGCTGATGCCCGGCGCCCCCGGCAACCAGGTGGACGTCAACGACCTCACCGTCTTCGCGCAGAAGAACCTGCGCAACCAGGGCTACGTCTCGATCGCCGGCACCGTCGCGAAGGCGCGCCTGGTGCCCGCCTCGGAGGCCTCGCCCGAACTCGCCGACCGCTGGCGCAGCAAGTCGGTCACGCTCGGTGGCGGCTACGGCGCGTTCGGCGCCAGCATCGTCGGGCACGTGCTCGACACGCCGGGCCAGTCCGCGTTCAGCGGCCTCGGCCTCGGCCTGACCTGGCGCACGCCGTGGAGCGGCCAGCTCACGGTCGGCGCGGACAACCTCGTCACCCGCGGCAAGAACCCGTTCTCCACCACCACGGGCGAGAGCGAGGACGGCGCGGTCCCCTACGTCCGCTACGAGCAGGACCTCTGATCCGCTGACGATCGCGGGCCTGCGCGGGCGCGCTCAGCCGAGCGCGTCGATCAGCGGCTTCAGCCACGCTTCGTAGGGCGCCCACTTCGGGCGCTCGCGCGCCACGATGCCTTCGCGCACCTGCACCGCGCTCGCGGTCGCGACGCCGCGGTCGCGCCCGGCGATGTCCAGCATCGCCGGCTCGAACGCCAGCCCGCAGAACTCCGCCACCCGCCGCATCGTCGCCTCCGGCGCGCGCGTCAGCTCGGCATAGTCCACGTCCAGGATCCGGCCCGGCCACGACCGGCGCCAGTGGTCCATGAGCCGGCGGTACTGCCGGTAGTAGTCGGCGAGCTCGAGCTGGTCGTACGAGTACGGGTTGGCGTCGGAGAACAGCTCGCGCAGGTTGGAGAAGCACACCTCCACCGGGTCGCGCACCATGTGCAGGATCCGCGCCTGCGGCAGCGCGCGGCAGATGAAGCCGATGTTGAGGAAGTTGGACGGCAGCTTGTCGGTGAAGCAGCGCTCCGGGCCCAGGCGCCATTCCATGTGCGCGAGGTAGCCGCGGCCCACGGCGGCGAAGTCCACGCCCGGCGCGCGCGCGGCGATGGTGGCGTCCACCACGCCGCGGCAGTGGTGGTCGGTGGCATAGCGCATCTGCGCGGTGAAGTCGTAGAGCTCGCCGATACCGCGCACGTCGGTGTGGCCGTCGAGCATCTGCTCGAGCAGGGTCGTGCCGGAGCGGTGCATCCCGGCGATGAAGATCGGGACGCGCGCGCCGGGATCCGCCGCGGCGGTGTCGCGCGGCGCCGCCTCGTCCGCGGCGATCAGCGCGTCCACCAGCTGCCGCGAATCCTCGGCGCGGTACTGCAGCGTCGAACGCTTGGCCCGGCACGCGGCCGCCAGCGCATCGGCCGCGCCGGCGTGGTCGCCGAGGTCGTCCAGCGACTTGTGCAGCGCGAAGCCGAGCAGCGCCAGGTCCGCGGGCGTGCGCCCGGGGCGCGCGAGCTCCCGGCGGATCTGCGCGACGTGGTTGCGCTCCGGCGTCTGCCTGCGCAGGCGCGACAGCAGCCAGTAGGCCTGCGCCAGCTCGGGCGCACGGCGCACGCTGCGCAGCAGGTCCTGCTCGGCCTCGTCGAAGCGCCCGAGGTAGGTCAGCACCTGCCCGCGCGAGAGCAGCGTCGGCGGGTAGTCGGGGTCGCCGCGCTTCGCCTCGTCCAGCAGCGCGAGCGCGCGCTCCTGCTGGTTGAAGTAGCTGAGCTGCGCCGCGCAGGCGAGCAGCATCGGGATCGGGATCGCGCTGGGCGGGCCGAGGCGTTCCAGCAGGCGGTGGAACGGCTCGGCCTCGTTGAAGGTGCGCAGGCGCGGCAGCAGCTGCTTCAGCACCGGCGGCGGGACCGGCCCCGGATGCGCCGCCGCCTGCAGCGCGGCGGTGCGGGCGGCACGGTACTGCCCGGCCAGCGAGCAGACGTAGGAGAGCTCGGTCAGCACCGCCGGATCGCCCGGCCGGCGCGCGAGCATCGCGTTGAGGCAGTCCTTGGCCCGGTCCCACTCGCGCTGCTCGGCGTGCCGGTGCGCTTGCTGCCAGAGCGCCTGCATGTCGGGCGGTGCGGTGGCCATCGCGACGATTCTAGCCCGCGGCCGCGTCGAGCCGCTCGCGCAGCGGCGCGAGCTGGCGCTCGTAGCGGCGCCACGCGCCCACCGAGCGGGTGTGGATCGGCTGGCGCACCTGCGAGCTGCTCGCGGTGGAGACCGGCGCGGTGTTGCGGGTGATGTCCACGCAGCCCGGCTCGAACGGCAGCCCGCAGAACGCCAGCACCTCCGCCGCCATGCGCTCCGGCTCCGACACCAGCGCCTCGTATTCCACCGTCATGAACCGGCCGGGAAGCGTCGCCTGCCAGTGCGCCACCAGCGTGCGGAAATGGCCCCAGTGCGCGGCGAGGTCGCCGAGGTCGTAGCTGTAGCCGTAGCCGCCGCCGGGGAACAGCTCCTTGAGGTTGGAGAAGCACGCGTCCATCGGGTCGCGCAGCAGGCACAGGATCCTTGCCCGGGGCAGCGCACGCGCGACCAGGCCGGCGTTCCAGAGGTTGAGCGGGTTCTTGTCCAGCAGGTGGCTGCGGTCGCCGACCAGGTAGGCGGTGCGCGCCAAGTAGTCCGCGCCGAGCGCCGCGGCGTCGAGCCCGGCGGCGGCACGCACCTGCGCGGCGGTGGGCGGCGCGCCGTAGGGCTGGTCCAGCGCCAGCGAGGCCGCCGCGCCGAACGCGTTGAGCTCGCCGCCGCTGGCGACGCGGCTGTGGTTGCCGAGGATGCGCTCGAGCAGCGTGGTGCCGGTGCGCGGCATGCCGACGATGAACAGCGGCGTGCACTGGCCGGGGTCGGCAGGGTCGGCGGAATCGCCGGGCGGCGGCAGCGGCGCGGCGAACGCGGACTGCAGCGCCTCGACGGTCTCGCGCTCGCGCTGCGGGGAATGCCGCATCGCGTCGCGCATGCCCGCCGCGGCCGCGGCCAGCGCGTCCCAGGCCTCGTCGCGGCGGTCGGCGTCGTCGAGCTCCTTGAACAGCGCGTAGCCCAGGAACACGCGGCCCATCGGGTCCGCCTGGCGGCCGGCCAGCGCCGCGCGCACGCGCTCCACGCGCGCGCCGCGCGGCTCGGAGGGCTGGTGGTAGGCGAGCGCCCAGTGCGCGTCGGCGAAGCCGGGTGCGAGCGCGATGCACTGCTCGAAGGCCGCGGTCGCCTCGGCGCCGCGGCCGAGGTGGCGCAGCAGGTTCGCGCGCACGTAATGGAGGAGATGGCTGCCGGGCGCTGCGCGCAGGCCGTGGTCGGCCAGCCGCAGGCCGGCCTCGTGCGCGTCCGCGAGCCAGAGCTGCTGGGCGAGCACCGCCGAGTTCGACAGCACCACCGGATGCGTCCAGTCGGCCGCCTCGATCGCCCGCTGCACCGCGGGCCGCTCGTCGAAGCCGAGCAGCTGCTGGGTGAGCCTGGGCAGGGCGTGCCAGCGCGCGTGCCGCAGCGCCAGCTCCACGCCGGTCAGCGCGGCCTGCCGCGCCTCGCGGACCCGCCCCTGCGCCAGCGCCAGCGCCGCCAGGCGGTGCCAGGCGAAGGCCTGGGTCGGGTCGGCGGCGAGCACCGCCTCGTAGGCGGCGCGCGCGCCGTCCAGGTCGCCGCGCGCCTCGCGGTCCCGCGCGGCGAGCCACTGCGGCTCAAGGCTTGGCGGCATGGGGGGATCCTTCTGGTTCCGAAAAAAAGACGGCCGCCTTGCGGCGGCCGTCAAAGTTACTTCATTTGCCTTGCGGCTTAGAAGTCGTACTGGACCATGAAGCGGACCGAACGCGGCTGCTGGAACGAAGCCGGCAGCAGGTAGGTCGAAGACGCGTTGCCCGTGGCCGCGACTTCCGCGGTCTCGATCACCGAGGTCTTCTCCTGCGAGTTCAGCACGTTGAACACGTCCACCTTGAACTGCAGGCCTTCCATCCAGTTCGGACGGTAGGCGACGTTCAGGTCGAGCTGGCGGGTCCACGGCAGGCGGCCCTTGGTGCCGCGCGGCACCGCCACGGAGTCGTTCGAGGCCGCGTTGCCCGACGGGCTGCAGCGCATGAACGACGAACCGTACGGATGCGGGCTGTAGCCCGGGCCCGGGTTCCTGTCGAGCACGCCGAAGCAGTTCAGCGGACGGCCGGACTGGACGATCAGGTTGGCACCGATCGACCACTCGTCGGTCAGGTCGTAGCTACCGAACAGCTTCAGGCTGTGGCGACGGTCGTTCGGCAGGTAGCCGTACGTGTCGACGGTCAGCTCGTAGTAGTCGAAGTCCTGGGTGACGTTGGTATCGTCCTGGCCGATATCCGACTTCACGCCGCCCTCGGTGTTGCCCTTCGACTTGGCGTAGGTGTACGAACCCTGCAGGAACAGCTTGTCCCAGCGGCCGTCGAAGAAGAACTCGAGGGCGCTGTAGGTACGCTTCGCCTTCGGCGACATGGTGTCGCCCTTGACCTTCACCTCGGTGAGGTTGCCGTCACCGTAGAAGTCGGTCAGGAAGATCGCGTCCTCACCCGGGTTGAACAGGCGGCAGTACGGGAAGCCGGTGTTCAGCGGGTCGACGAACGGCAGGGCCGGCAGGTTGCCGTCGGCGTCGTACCAGAAGCCGCGGTCCGGATCGTACGTGAACGGCGAGCCCTCGCCGTTCAGCACGGCGGCGTAGTCGCAGTTGTCGTCGATCGCGGCCTTCAGCTCGCGGTAGATGCCACGCACGCCGACCGACAGGTTGTCGTTCAGCTGCTTCTGGAAGCCCAGGATGTACTCGTCCTGGTACATCGGCTTCAGGTTCTTCGACGCGATGGTCTCGGCAACCTTCGGACCGCCGGTCTCGGCGTTGATGAAGCGGAAGTTGCCGGTGGAGACGGCGTTCAGCGGAGCGCCGGTGACCGGATCGACGACGAAGGTGCTCGCGCCGTCGGCCGGACGGAAGTCCTCGCGGGTGAACAGCGAGGCCGAAGCGCCGCGCACGGCCACCGACGGGGTCAGCGGCAGGGCGTAGCGACCGGCGTTACCGAACACCTTGAAGGTCGAGTCGCCGAACACGTCCCAGCTGAAGCCCAGGCGCGGGCCGAACTGGTTGTTGATCTTGACGTAGGTCGCGCCCTGGCCGTTGATGTTCTCGAACGTATCCCAGCGGCCGCCCAGGTAGGCGATGAAGTTGTCGGTGATGTTCCAGCTGTCCTCGATGTAGTAGGCGTGCTGCTTCACCTTCACCGTGGCGCCCTGGCTGGTGTACTGCAGGCGGGCCACGTCGAACTCGTCGCCGGTGTTCGGCACGCCGTCCGGACCGTTGTTGGTCAGGTAGGTCCACTGGTAGCCGCCCTCGCGCGCCTCGCCCGCCACGGACTCGTAGTCGTCGGCGTCGTAGCCGAAGCGCACCAGGTGGTCGCCCAGCTGCCACTCGCCGTCGATGCGGAACTGGTCGCGGGTATCGCCCGAGTTGATGTTCTCCAGCGTGCCATTGCTGATGGAGCAGCCGCTGTAGATGCCGGTGGCATTCGTCCGGTAGGACGGACGGCCATCGACCACCACCGAGCAGGCCTGGTTCGGGGCGACGCCCGGGGTCGGGACGGAGAAGTTGCCGTCGTAGAAGCCCTTGTTGCCCTGGGTGTCGGTGACGTAGCTCGAACGCGAGAACTTGCTGTGGCCGTACAGGGCCGACAGGGTGAACGTGTCGGTCAGGTAGCCGGTGTACTTCAGGATGTAGTTGTCGCCACCCTGCTCGTTCACCGAATCGCCCTGGTAGTCGAAGCGGTTCAGCTCGCCCGGGTCGTTCTTGTAGTTCTTGGTGGTGGTCTTGCGCTCGTCGGAGAACGCCGTGAACTCCAGGATGTTGGAGTCGTTGATGTTCCAGTCGAGCTTCAGCAGCCAGTTCGGGGCGTTGGTGCGGGCGAAGGTGTTGTCCACCGACTGCACGCTACCCCAGGTGTCCTGCTCGGTGCGCGAGTAGGACAGCAGGCCGTAGTAGAACAGCTTGTCCTTGACGATCGCGCCGCTCGCCCAGACGTTGGCGTTCCAGCGGTCGTCGGAGTCCTTCGAGTTGTCCTGGCGCAGCTGGCCGAACTCGGGGGTCAGCGGGTTCGAGTAGTAGGTGTTCTTGACGCCCGCACGCAGCGAGTTGGGCTCCCAGTACACGTTGCCGCCGGCGTGGAACTCGTTGGAACCGCGCTTGGTGATCTGGTTCACCACGCCGCCCAGCGAACGGCCGAATTCGGCGCCGTAGCCACCGGTCTTGACCTGCTGCTCGGCGACGCCCTCGAACGGGATCGAGCCGAAGTTCAGGTTGCGGAAGGTGTTGGTGACGTTGAAGCCGTTGACGTAGTACTGGTTCTCGGCGACGGACGAACCGCCGAACGAGGCCAGGTTGCCGAACGCCGCGTCGCCGCGCACGGTGCCGGGCGCCAGCAGCGCGACGGCGGTCGTGTTGCGCGCGACCGGGATGCGGTTGATCTGCTCGGCGGTCAGGATCGTGGTCGACTCGACCGACGACACGTCGATCGGGTTGACGACGTTCGAACCGACGACGGTCACGGCGCCCAGGGTGGTGGCGTCGCCGCCGAAGTTCGCCGTGGTGGCGGTACCCACGTTGACGCGGATGGTGCGCGGAGCGCCGCCGTTGTCGCTGATCTGGTATTCGCCGGTCGGCATCGCGGAGAAGCGATAGCTGCCGTCGGCGCCGACCGTCACGGAGCGGCTGAAGCCGGTGGCCGGGTTGGTGACGGTGATGACGTCGCCCGGATTCGCGCTACCGACGATCGCGCCGGCCGCGTTGGACTGGGCATAGGCGCCGCCGACGAAGCACAGACCCAGGGCAGCGGTCAGTGCGCTTCGCTTCAGGCCTTTGGCGAGTTGCTTAGAAGCCATTTTTATAAACCCCCATAGGGACGAAGGACCTTGAGATGTACATGTACGTCAAAGCCAGAGGTGGCATGACCGGCCGACTATAGAACACGAAACAAATCCTTAACAACCCCCCCGCAAGACCTTTACATCCGCCCCCCGGGCCCCTCCCCGGGGGCATCGGGGGGCCTCCCCCGATGTTGCATCGCAGCAAACCGGAAGGAAATAAGGCCGCCGGCGCGGGGCGCCGGCGGCCAAAGCCTTCGTCCTGTCCGCTCCCCGGGGGGAACGGTCGTGCGGGTTCCGCCCGGATCAGAAGTCGTATTCGACCGTGAAGCGGAACTGCCTCGCCGGATTGGCCGAGAGCGGCTGGTGGCAGGTGGCGAGGTAGGTGTTGGAGGCCGTCTCGCAGGTCTCGTTGACCGACAGGATGCTGCGGTGAGGATGGTGGCCGACTCGACCGAAGAGACATCGATCGGGTTGACGCTCGAGCCGATCACGGTCACGGCCGCCAGGTTGGTCGCGTCGCCGCTGACGAAGTCCACGGTCGAGGTGGTGCCCACGACGATCGAGACCGGGCGCGGCGACTCCCCGTTGCGGCTGATCTGGTACTGGCCCGTCGGGAGCTGCGCGAAGCGGTAGTTGCCGTCGGCACCGACGGTGACCGTGCGCGAGAAGCCGCTCGTCGGGCTGGTGATGGTGATCGTGTCGCCGGCGGCCGCGTGGCCGTTGACGGCGCCGGCTGTATTCGTCTGCCGCCGGAACGGCAGCCGACTTAAAACATATAAACTTCCCTTAACAAGCAATAACGAAATTTTCACAATCGGCCGCCAAGAAAAAGGGGATGCTGCGATGCAGCATCCCCTTTCCGGGACCAGGTTGCGCCGGACGCTGGCGGGCGGTCAGCCCGACAGCGCGGCGGCGATGCGGCGGGCTTCGGCCTTCAGGGCTTCGGGCATGCGCGGGCCGTATTCGTCCAGGTAGGCGCCGATGCCCTCGAACTCCGCCTTCCAGCCGGCGGCGTCGAAGCCGAACAGCACCTCGCGCGCCTCGTCGCTGAGCGCAAGCCCGTCCAGGTCCAGGTCGGCCGCCGACGGCAGGGCGCCGATCGGCGTGTCCACGGCGCCGGCGCGGCCTTGGACGCGCTCGATCATCCACTCCAGCACGCGCAGGTTGTCGCCGAAGCCCGGCCACAGGAAACGGCCGTCGGCACCCTTGCGGAACCAGTTGACGTGGAAGACCTTCGGCAGCTTCGCGCCCGGCTTGTCGAACGAGAGCCAGTGCGCGAAGTAGTCGGCGAAGTTGTAGCCGCAGAACGGCTTCATCGCCATCGGGTCGCGGCGCATCACGCCCACCGCGCCGGTCGCGGCGGCCGTGGTCTCCGAGCCCATGGACGCGCCCACCAGCACGCCGTGCGTCCAGTCGCGCGCCTCGAACACCAGCGGCACCAGCGAGGCGCGGCGGCCACCGAACACGATGGCGCTGATCGGCACGCCCTGCGGGTCCTCGGCCATCGGCGACCAGCTCGGGCAGCGCTTCGCCGACACGGTGAAGCGCGAGTTGGGATGCGCGGCGGGGCGCTTGGCGGGATCGTACGGCTCGCCGCGCCAGTCGATGGCCGGCTCCAGGCCGTTGTCGATGCCTTCCCACCACGGCTGGTTGTCGGCGGTGAGGCCGACGTTGGTGAAGATGGTGTGCGACTGGATCGAGGCCAGGGCGTTCGGGTTCGACTTCTTCGAGGTGCCCGGTGCGACGCCGAAGAAGCCGGCCTCCGGGTTGATCGCGTACAGGCGGCCGTCGGTGCCGGGGCGCATCCAGCAGATGTCGTCGCCGATGGTCCAGATCTTCCAGCCCTTGGCGCGGTAGCCCTCGGGCGGGATCAGCATCGCCAGGTTGGTCTTGCCGCAGGCCGACGGGAACGCCGCGGCGATGTAGTGGGTCTCGCCGCGCGGGTTCTCGATGCCGAGGATCAGCATGTGCTCGGCCAGCCAGCCCTCCTGGCGCGCCTGCCACGAGGCGATGCGCAGCGCGTGGCACTTCTTGCCGAGCAGCGCGTTGCCGCCGTAGCCGGAGCCGTAGGACTTGATCGTCAGCTCCTCGGGGAAGTGCATGATCCAGCGCCGCTCGGGGTCCAGTTCGCCGATCGAGTGCAGGCCCTTCACGAACGTGCCCTCGCGCTCGATGCGCGCCAGCGCCGGCGCGCCCATGCGGGTCATGATCCGCATGTTCGCCACCACGTAGGGCGAGTCGGTGACCTCCACGCCGCAGCGCGACAGCGGCGAGTCGATCGGGCCCATGCAGTACGGGATCACGTACATCGTGCGCCCGCGCATGCAGCCGTCGAACAGCGCGTCGATCTTCGCGTGCGCCTCGGCCGGCGCCATCCAGTGGTTGTTCGGGCCGGCGTCCTCGCGGTCCGGCGTGCACACCAGGGTCAGGTGCTCCACGCGCGCCACGTCGTCCGGGTGCGAGCGGTGCAGCCAGCTTTCGGGGTGGGTCCTTTCGTTGAGCCGCAGCAGCGTGCCGTCGGCCTCCATCTTCGCGATCAGCGCGGCGTTCTCCGCGTCGCTGCCGTCGCACCAGTGCACGGCGTCCGGCCGGGTGAGCGCCGCGACTTCCGCGACCCAGTCGTTCAGCGCCTGCAGGCGGCTGCCGGCGGTGCCGGGCGGAAGCTCGAAGTCCTTGGTGCGGGCGTTCACGGTGTTGCCTCCTGCATCGAACAAAACGGAAACAAGGGGGCGGCGCGCGGGCGCGCGCTCAGCCGGGGATGAGGGTGGCCATCATGTGGCCGACGTAGGCTTCGAACTCGTCGTGCTGCAGGCGCGGGTGCTGCAGCTGCAGGTTGAGCTGGAGGAAGCCGATGTAGGCCGCGTAGGCCAGGCGCGCGCGGTGCTGGGCGTCGCTGCGGCTCAGCCCGGCCTGGCGGAACGAGGCGGTGAGGTATTCCAGGCGCCGCGAGGACACGCGCTCGATCACCGGGCGCACGACCGGGTGGTCGAGCGCCTTGAGCAGCTCGCTGTAGATGATGTGCGAGCTCGCCTCGTGCGCCACCAGCTCGAACAGGGAGCGCAGGCGCTGGGCCGGATCCGGGATCGCCTCGAGCTTGCCGAAGACCTGCTCCTGCTCGACCCGCTCCCAGCGCTCGAGCGCCGCCACCAGCAGCGCCTCGCGCGACGGGAAATGCCAGTAGAAGCTGCCCTTGGTGACCCCGAGCCGGCGCGCCAGCGGCTCGACCGCGACCGCGGCCACGCCCTGCTCGGCGATCAGGTCCAGGGCGGCCTGCGCCCAGTCGTCGGCGCTGAGCCGGGCCGGGCGGTCGGCCCGGGGCTTGGAAGCGTCGGCAGGTTCGGCCACGGCTGGGATTCCATACGCCATAAGGGCCAATAGTACGCGGAACTCGGCGTTGCGGCCGACTGCTTGCGGGGCGCCGGGGGCCATGGCAACATCCATACCATACCGTATGGAATCGCCGGCGCACACTCGACGCCGGTCCCACCGCTCCGGGAGCCCTGCGCATGGCCATCGTGTTGCCGTTCCTGTCCGTCCTCCTCGCCGGCGCGTTCGCGGCCTACCACCGCTGGCGCCTGGCCGCGTTCGTGGCGCTGTCCGCCGTGCTGCTGGTGGCCTGCGCGCTGTTCGGCGCGAACCCGACCGCGACGGTCGTGGCCGCCGCGCTGCTGGCGCTGGCGACGGCGCCGCTGCTGGTGCCGGCGATCCGCAAGCCGCTGGTCACCGCGCCGCTGCTGAAGTTCTACACGCGCATCCTGCCGCCGCTGTCGGACACCGAGCGCACCGCGCTCGAGTCGGGCACCGTGGGCTTCGAGGGCCAGCTGTTCTCCGGCAAGCCCGACTGGCGCCAGCTGCTCTCGCAGCCGAAGCCGGCGCTCACCGCGGAGGAGCAGGCCTTCCTCGACGGCCCGTGCGAGGAGCTCTGCCGCATGGTGGACGACTGGGACATCACCCACGTCCGCGCCGACCTGCCGCCGGAGATGTGGGACTTCGTCAAGCGCCACAAGTTCTTCGGCCTCAACATCCCGAAGGAGTACGGCGGCCTGGGCTTCTCGGCGCTGATGAACCACAAGGTCATCCAGAAGCTCGCCTCGATCTCGTCGGTGGTGAGCTCGACGGTGGGCGTGCCGAACTCGCTCGGCCCGGCCGAGCTGCTGATGCACTACGGCACCGAGGAACAGAAGGCCTATTACCTGCCGCGCCTGGCCGACGGCCGCGAGGTGCCCTGCTTCGCGCTCACCGGCCCGTTCGCGGGCTCGGACGCGACCTCGATCCCGGACTACGGCATCGTGTGCGAGGGCGAATGGCACGGCGCCCGGGTGCTGGGCATCCGCCTCACGCTCAACAAGCGCTACATCACCCTCGCCCCGGTGGCGACGCTGGTCGGCGTGGCGTTCCGCATGTACGACCCCGACGGCCTGCTCGGCGACAGGCGCGACATCGGCATCTCGCTGGCGCTGGTGCCCGCGGACACGCCCGGGCTCGAGATCGGCCGCCGCCACTTCCCGCTCAACACGCCGTTCCAGAACGGCCCGATCCGCGGCAAGGACGTGTTCGTGCCGCTGTCGCAGCTGATCGGCGGCGAGGACTACGCCGGCAAGGGCTGGCAGATGCTGATGGAGTGCCTGTCCATCGGGCGCTCGATCACCCTGCCCTCCACCGCCAGCGGCGGCACCAAGATCGCCGCGGTGGTCACTGGCGCCTACGCGCGCATCCGCAAGCAGTTCGGCCTGTCCATCGGCCGCTTCGAGGGCGTGCAGGAAGCGCTGGCGCGCATCGCCGGCAAGGCCTACGCCACCAGCGCCCTGGCCCAGGCCACGGCGGCGGCGGTGGCGCGCGGCGAGAACCCCGCGGTGCCGTCCACGATCGCCAAGTACCACTGCACCGAGATGGGCCGCGAGGTCGTCAAGGACGCGATGGACATCCACGGCGGCAAGGGCATCATCCTCGGCCCGCGCAACTACCTGGGCCGCGGCTGGCAGGCCACGCCGATCAGCATCACCGTCGAGGGCGCGAACATCATGACGCGCTCGCTGATGATCTTCGGCCAGGGCGCGATCCTGTGCCATCCATGGGTGCTGAAGGAGATGAAGGCGGCGCAGCTCGCGGACCCGCGCGAGCGCATCGAGCGCTTCGACCACGCGCTGTTCGGCCACATCGGCGCCGCGATCTCCAATGCCGTGCGCGCGTTCTGGTTCGGGCTCACGTTCGCGAAGTTCGGCGCGGCGCCCGGCGACGGCTACACCCGCCGCTTCTACCGCAAGCTCAACCGCTACTCCGCCGCGCTGGCGGTGATGGCCGACACGTCCATGCTGATGCTGGGCGGCAAGCTCAAGTTCAAGGAGTCGCTGTCCGGCCGGCTCGGCGACGTGCTCAGCCAGCTCTACATCTGCAGCGCGATGCTCAAGCGCTACGAGGACGAGGGCCGGCCGGAAGGCGACCAGCCGCTGCTGGCCTGGGCGATCCACGACGCCGTCAACAAGATGGAGACGGCGCTCTCCGGCGCGCTGCGCAACTTCCCGATCCGGCCGGTGGGCTGGCTGCTGTGGCTGCTGGTGTTCCCGCTCGGCCGCCGCGCCCAGGCACCCGGCGACCGCCTGAGCCGCCGCGCCGCCGCGCTGCTGATGACGCCCTGCGATGCGCGCGCCCGCCTGGCCGACGGCGTGTTCCTCACCCCCTGCGCGAACAACCCGGCCGGCCGCATCGACAGCTACCTGCCGAAGGTGGTGCTGGCCGAGCCGGTGGAGCGCAAGTTCCTCAAGGCGCTGAAGAACAGCGACATCGAGGCGCTCGACTTCCCGGCCCAGCTCGACGAGGCGGTGCGCGAGGGCTGGATCACCGCCGAAGAGCGCGCGCAGCTCGAGGAGCTGCGGGCGATGACCCTGGACGCGATCAGCGTGGACGACTTCGCGCCGTGGGAGCTGCGCGCCGCTTCGTACTACGGCGACTTCGGCGAGCGCGACGCGCGGCTGGGGCAGCAGGCCGTCGCGTAGGACTGGCTCATTCGAGGATCAAGACCGCGTCGCCGGAGAACGACTCCAGCCGGATCTCGCCGTTCCCGCTGCCGTAGCGGGCCTCGAGGGTCTTGCCCGGGCCGAATTCCTCGCGGTGGACCTTCGCGCCGGGCGCGCGCAGGTCGCCGCTGAAGGTCTCGCCGTTGACGCGGGCCGACACGGTCCTGGGCAGGCGCAGGCGGATCTCGCCGCTGACCGTCTCGGACTTGATCTGGCCGCCCTCGGCCAGCGCCACGCGCACGTCGGCGTCGCCCGACACCGTGCCGGTGGTCAGGCGCCGCACGCGCTCGCCGCGGCTGTCGATGGTGATGTCGCCGGACACGGTCTCGGCGTGCACCACGCCGTTGAGCCGCCCCTTCAGCACGATGTCGCCGCTGACCGATTCGGTCTTGGCGTCGCGGCTGTTGAGGGTGAGGGTCAGGTCGCCGCTCACGCTCTCGATGCTGGCGCTGCCGGGCGCGGCCGCGATGACCACGTCGCCGCTCACCGTGTCCACGTCCAGGTCCTCCGGCGCGACGCCCTGCACGTCGATGTCGGCGGAGACCGTCTCGATGTCCAGGCTCGCGCGCAGCGGGACCTGCAGCAGCAGCTCGGTCGGCTCGGTGCGGTCGTTGCGCCAGGTGCCCATGCGCTTGGGATACTCCACCCGCACCTCGAGTTCGTCGCGGTCGCCCTGGACCACGAGCTTCTCGACGCCGTTGCCGAGGGTGCCGGTGATGCGCACTTCGTCGCGGTCCCAGGCGCGCACCTGGACGCGGCCCTTGAGGTTCTCGATCTCGACCCGGCCGCGCGCATCCAGCGGACGGGTCTCGTTGATGGGCGTGCCGGCGTACAGCGGCGCGCAGGCGAGCCCGGCGCACAGCGCGAGGGCGAGGACATGGAAGCGGTGGCGCATGGGACTTCTCCGTGGAATGCGGTGCGGCGTGGGGCCGGGGTCAGGTCATGTCGGCGCGCTGGGTGAGCTGCAGGCGCAGGGCGTAGGTCTTGCGCAGCCGGTCGAGCAGGAAGCGCGCGTCCGGGGCGCGGTCGAGCGCGCTGCGGATCTGCGCCGCGCTCTCGTCGAGCTCGCGCAGCACGGGCAGGTCGGGACGCGGACCAGGGCGCGCCGGCGCGGTCGCCTCCAGCTCGCGCAGCGCGGCCTGGTATTCGCGGGTCATGGCGTCGGCCTGCAGCGGCAGCATCGCCACCGCGCCCGTGCCGGCGTCGGCGGGCACCGCGGCCGGCGGCGGGCCCTGCGTCTTCCAGGCCACGCCCACCGCCAGCACCAGGGAGGCGGCCAGCGCCCAGGGCGCGAAGCCCGCGACGCGCCGGCGCGGGCCGGGCGCAGCGGCGGCCGGCGTCGCCACGCGGGGCTCCGCGGCGATCCGCGCCGCGATGCCCGGCCAGAGGTCGGCGGCGGGCTCGAGGTCGCGGCGCAGCGCGCGCAGCTGCAGGCGCAGGCTCGCGTCGAGCAGCGTGTCGTCGTGGTCGTGGTTGCGGTCGTTCGTGCTCATGCGTGCGCTTCCAGTCGTTCCCGCAGCAGGCCGCGTGCGCGGTGCAGCTGCGCCTTGGAGCTGCCGACGGCCATGCCCAGCGCCTCGGCGATCTCCTCGTGTTTCCACCCTTCCACGTCGTACAGCACCAGCACGGCGCGGGCGCGCGGCGGCAAGGTGGCCACCGCGCGCTCGAGGTCCAGCGAGAGCGCGGTGGCCTGCCCCGCGGAATCGGGCGCGCCGACCTGGTCCAGCGCGTCGCCGTCGTCGCTGCCACGGGGGCGGCTGCGCGCGGCGCGCAGGTCCATCAGCGCGGTGTTCACGGCCAGGCGGTGCAGCCAGGTGCCGAACGCGCTCTCGAAGCGGTAGGCGGGCAGCGCCTGCCAGGCCCGGACGAAGGCTTCCTGCACCAGGTCCTCGGCGCGGGCCCGGTCGTAGCCGACCAGCCGCGCCACCACGCCGTGGATGCGCGCGGCGTGGCGCCGGTACAGGGCCTCGAACGCGCTGGCGTCGCCGCCCGCCGCCGCCCGCGCCAGGGCGTGGTCCACGTCCGCGACGGTCGCGGCGGGACCGCCCTGGAGGCGGCCATCGTTGGCGGTGGAGACCCAGTCGGTCACGGTGGCGGTGAGCATACCCAGTCCGATGTCCCGGGCCGCCCGAAGGTTTAAGGCGGCGGTGGCTGCGCCGGCGCGGCCCGGTCATGCCAGCGCGACAGGCGCCAGCCGATGGCCCCGGCGCCGATCGCCGCGGCCGCGCTGAGGCCGGCGAAGGTGGCCACCGTGGCCCCGACCCCGCGCAGCAGGTTCATGCCGGTGGCGATGACCACGTCGCCGAAACGCCAGACCGCCGTGTCCACGGCGTTCTGGCCCTTGTAGCGGATGTTGCGCGGCACGCCCGCGAACAGGCTGTGGCGCGCCGGCTCGGCCATGCCGTAGGCGAGGCCGCGGCTGACGATCAACGCCAGCGCCACCGCCGGCATCCCGGCCAGCAGCGGCGCGTAAGGATCGGCGGAGAACACCACCACCAGCAGCATGCCGAGGCTGGTGAGCGCCCAGGCGAGGATGGTCGGGCCGGCGCCGAAGCGCGGCAGCAGCCAGCGGGTGACGGTGAGCTGCACCCCTGCGGTGAGCACGTTGGTGGCCAGGTCCACGTTCGCCGCGAACCGCGTGCGCGCCACCGCGTCGCCCAGCACGTGGAACGAATAGTCGGTGACCAGGGCGTAATTGACCGTGCCGATGCCGTCGGCGAGCAGCAGCAGCAGGGCCATGCCGCGCATGAACGGGTCGGCGAAGATCTGGCGCAGGCCGTCGAACATGCCGCCGCCCACCGCCGCCTCGTCCGCCGGTGCGCGCCGCTCGCCGTGCAGGCGCGACCAGCGCCCCAGCCACACCACGCAACCCAGCGCGACCGCCAGCAGCCCGGCCGAGACCAGCAGCAGCGGCGCAACGCCGAGTGCGCCGACCAGGAAGCGGGTCAGGGCAGGGCCCGCGACCGCGCCGCTGGTGCCGGCGAGGCCGATCAGCGGGAACAGGCGGCGCGCCTGGGCCACGGTCCAGATGTCGGTCATGAAGATCCAGAACACCGACACCACGAACAGGTTGAACACGCTCACCCACACGAAGAACACGATGCCGAGCGTGCGCGGCGACAGCAGCTGGCCGGTGAACAGCGGCACGAAGCCGACCAGGCAGGCGATGAACACCAGGTTGAACGCGGGCACCGCGATGCGCCGCGGATAGCGCGACACCAGCGCGCCGAACACCGGCGCCAGCGCCAGGATCGCGACGAACGTGGCGGCGTAGAACCACGGCAGCTGGGTCGAGCCGACCGCCGCCGCGAGCTGCTCGCGCACCGGCCGGATCATGTAGTACGCAGCCAGCACGCAGAAGAAGTACAGGAACGAGACCGCCAGGCCCGCGGCCTCGCCCTTGCGCACGCGGCCGCCCGCCACGCCCTGCGAGGACATCGCTAGGACCCCGCTTCCAGCATCGGCGGCAGCGGGCAGCGCAGCACGCCGCAGATGGTGCGCAGCAGTTCGGCCTCGGCCACGCGCACGCGTCCGTCATGGGCGACGGTGGCGACGATGCCCTCCACCAGCAGCTGGCGCGCCAGCGGGTCGAGCGCGTCGAGCGCTGGCCAGACGCCGTCGAGCGCGCGCACGCCCTCGCGCGGCAGGTACGGCAGGTGCTGGCGCGGCAGCACCCGCGCCATCCCCGCGAGGTAGGCGCGGCGCGCCTCCTCCGGGTCCGGGTGCCCGGCCTGCGCCACCACGCACAGCAGCGTGGCGATCTCGCTGCCCACGTCGGTGAGCTTGCGGCGGCCGAAGCGCGCGTGCTTCGCCGGCTCCAGCGAATCGCGCACCTGCGACTGCAGCAGCCGCCCCAGGCAGTACTCGAACAGCGACACCTCGCCGTCGGCATGGACCAGCGCCTCGACCGCGTCGAGGAAGCCTTCCAGCTGCGGCCGCGGCCGCAGCCGCAGCACCGGGAACGCGAGCGCCGCCAGCGGCAGGCGCAGCATCGGGTGCAGGCCCTGCAGCGCCGTGTCGCGCAGGCGCATCGCCTCGTCGGCGACGCCCTCGCCCAGGCGGGCGGCGATCTCCATGCGCTGGTTCGCCGCGAGCGCGGCGTCGGCGTCGAGGAGCAGGCCGAGCAGCAGCGGCATCACCGCGTCGCGGCGCGCGGCGAGCGCGCGCAACTGCGGCGGGATGCGGGCGGCGATCGCGTCGGCGCGCGCGTAGTCGTCGGCCGAGGGGGCCGCCACCTGCGCGGACACGGCGGCCGGGTCCAGCGCGACCTCCGCGTCGCCGGACGGCAGCGCGGCCCCCGGCACACCGGCGGGCGCCAGGCCGAGCGCGACGTCCTCGGCCGCGCCGTCCGGCGGCGTCACCGCCCAGTGCCGGCGCAGGGTCTCCAGTTCGGCGGGCCGGAAGCCGGGCTCCAGCGCGCGGATGCGCTCCAGCAGCGGCGGGTGCGTGGCGAACAGCCGCGACACCGCCATGCCTTCGCCGAACAGCATGTGGCTCACTTCCTCGGCATCGCCGCGGTCGTTGAGGCGCGAGCCGGCGTCCAGGCCGCCGATCTTCTTCAGCGCGCCCGCGAGGCCGCGCGTCTGCCGGGTGAACTGCACCGCGCTCGCGTCGGCCAGCATCTCGCGCTGGCGGCTGACGCCGGCCTTGATCATGCGCGCGAAGAACAGGCCGACGTAGCCGACCACGATCGCGACCAGCGCCGCCATCAACACCGCCGCCGCGCCGCGGTCGCGGCTGCGCCCGCCGTACTGCAGCACCTTGCGGCCGATGATGGCCAGCACCAGGATCCCGAACAGCACGCCCATCAGGCGCACGTTGAGGCGCATGTCGCCGTTGAGGATGTGGCTGAACTCGTGGGCGATGACGCCCTGCAGCTCGTCGCGGTTGAGGCGGTCGAGCGCGCCGCGCGTCACCGCCACCACCGCGTCCGCCGGCGCGTAGCCGGCGGCGAAGGCGTTGATGCCCGCCTCGTGCTCGAGCACGTACAGGCGCGGCACCGGCACGCCCGAGGCGATGGCGATTTCCTCGACCACGTTGCGCAGGCGCCGCAGCTGGAAGTCGGTGGTGTCCTCCGGCACCGGCACGCCGCCGAGCTGCAGCGCCACCTGGTCGCCGCCGCCGCGCAGCGAGGCGATGCGGTACAGCGAGGACAGGCCGATGAGGGCCACCGTGAGCACGGTCGCCGCGGGCAGCAGCCGCGGCCCCGCGGCGACGTAGACCGCCGCGTCCACCGCGGCGACGATGCCGAGCACGGCGAGCGCGAACAGCACGACGAGGCGCGCCGATGCGCGCCTGGCCGCGGCCTGGTGCTCGAAGAAGTTCATGCCGGTGGGGACGGCCGACGCGCCCGGGGCGCGTGCGTCAGAACTGGACCTTCGGCGCCGCGCGCACCGCCGCCTGCTGGTCGGCGGGGATCTCGAGCAGCGCCGCCGGCCCGAAGCCGAACATGCCCGCGACCAGGCTCGACGGGAACACTTCGCGCCGGTTGTTGTAGGCCATCACCGAATCGTTGAAGGCCTGGCGGGCGAACGCGACCTTGTTCTCGGTGGAGGTCAGCTCCTCGGAGAGCTGCATCATGTTCTGGTTGGCCTTGAGGTCCGGGTAGGCCTCGGCGACCGCCAGCAGCCGGCCCAGCGCGCTGTTGAGCATGCCCTGCGAGCTGGCCAGCCCGGCCATCGCCGCCGGGTCGCCCGGGCTGGCCTTGGCCGCCGCCAGGCCGGACATCGCCGCGCCGCGGGCGGCGATCACCGCCTCCAGGGTCTCGCGCTCGTGGCGCATGTAGCCCTTGGCGGTCTCCACCAGGTTGGGGATCAGGTCGAAGCGGCGCTGGAGCTGCACGTCGATCTGGGCGAAGGCATTCCTGTACGCGTTGCGCGCCGTGACCAGGCCGTTGTAGATGCCCACGGCCCAAAGTGCGACGGCGACCACGATTACCAGCAGGATCAGCAGGGTGCCCATCGAATCTCCCCTTGTTCAGGCAAAGGCGGGTTCATGCAACGGCCGGCGCAGGCGTTATGATCGGCCAGCAAGCGCAGCATACGCAGGGGCCTCTGCCGATGAAAGACATCCGACGTTGGCGCATTCCCCGGGTCGCCGCCCTGGGCCTGCTGCTGACGCTCACCCTCGGCACCCCCGCGCAGACCGCCACCGAGCCGCCGCAGCGGCTCGCCACCGTCGTCACCACCTCGCCGCCCTCGCCCCCCGCCGCCGCGGACCAGGTGAGCCGGCTGCCCGCGCCGCAGGTCCTGGCGCCGGCGCCGGGCTTCGACGTCGCGCGCTTCGAGGCGATGGCGGAGGCGATGGTCGCCAGCGGCCGCGTGCCCGGCATGGCCATGGCCATCGTCCAGGGCGGCCGCGTGCTCACCGCGCGCGGCTACGGCACCACCGACGTGGACACGGGCGAAGGCGTGGACGAGCACACCGTGTTCCGCCTCGCCTCGCTGTCGAAGGCGTTCGCGGGCACGGTCACCGGCCTGCTCGTGTCCGAAGGCGCGCTGCGCTGGGACAGCCGCGTCGCCGACTACCTGCCCGACCTGCGCCTGTCGCAGCCCGGCGCCGCGGAGCGGCTCACCGTCGCGCAGGTGCTCAGCCACCGCGTCGGCCTGCCGCACAACGCCTACGACGGCTTCGTCGAGGGCGGCGAGGATTACCGCAGCCTGGTGCAGAAGCTGGCGTACGCGCCCATGACCTGCGCGCCCGGCGAGTGCTATGCCTACCAGAACGTCGCCTTCAGCCTGGTCGGCGACGTCGTGTTCGGCGCCACCGGGCGCTTCTACGCCGAGACGGTGTCGCGCCGCATCTTCAAGCCGCTGGGCATGGACGACGCGAGCTACGGGCTCGAGGGCATCGAGGCCAGCCCGCGCTGGGCGCGCCCGCACGTGCGCGGCCGCCGCGGCTGGGTTTCGCTGTCGAAGCCGCAGCCGACCTACTACCGCCTCGCGCCCGCGGCCGGCGTCAACGCCAGCATCAGCGACATGGCGCAGTGGCTGGTCGCGCAGACCGGGCACCGCCCCGATGTCCTGCCGGCCCCGCTGCTGGCGACGCTGCACTCGCCGGTGGTCGCGACGCCGTCGGAGCTGCGCAGCTCGGCCTGGCGGCGCGGCCGCCTGCGCGACGCCGGGTACGGCATCGGCTGGCGCATCTACGACTACGCCGGGCACCGGGTGGTGTTCCATGGCGGCGCCGTGCAGGGCTACCGCGCGGCGATCGCACTGCTGCCCGAACGCGACCTCGGCCTGGTGGTGCTCTGGAACTCGACGAGCGGCGTGCCCAGCGGCCTGGTGCCGACCATCCTCGACAGCGCGCTCGGCCTGCCGCGCGGCGACTGGCTCGACGTGGACGAGGACGACGTGGAGCTGCTCTACGCCAGCCGCCTGCAGTCCACGCCGGAAGCGGCGGGCGCCGACGCCTCGACCGCGCGCGCCAAGCCGGAATAAAAAAATTCCCCCTTCGCCTGGGCTGCGAAGGGGGAACTCGATTTACGGCTTCTCGGGGCCTGATTACATCATCGGGGCGGGAGCGGAAGGCATCGCCACGGAGGCGGCCTTGCGCTTCGCCGGACGTCGGGCCTTCTTGGCGCTCTTCTTCGCCGCCTTCTTGGCAGGACGGCGAGCCTTCTTCGCGCTCTTCTTGGCGGCCTTCTTCGCGGCCTTCTTCGCGGGACGACGCTTGGCGGCAGCCTTCTTCGCCGGACGACGCTTGGCGGCGGCCTTGCGGGTCGACTTCCTCGCGGTCTTCTTCGCGGTCTTCTTCGCGGCCTTCTTGGCCGGACGACGCTTGGCGGCGGCCTTGCGGACGGTCTTCTTCGCGGCCTTCTTGGCCGGGCGGCGCTTGGCCGCGGCCTTGCGGACGGACTTCTTGGCCGCCGACTTGCGGGCGGTCTTCTTCGTCGCCTTCTTGGCGGACTTCTTCGCAGCTTTCTTCATGGCCATGTGATGGCTCCTCGTCAGTTGGACTTACGGGTACTGCAGCCCAGTTTGGAACGCCGCGGGAGTCGGACCCGCGAGCAGCCGCCGACGCGCCAGGCGCGCCGGGTCGGATTCCCGGCAACAAAAAACCCGCATCGCGACGCGATGCAGGTCGTCGGTTCGGAGAGTGCAGGAGGGTTTCGCGGGGGAGACGCTGCCCGAATCCACCTTTGAAAGTTCCAGGGCGGAAGGCTTGTTTGTACTGCGCGTTGTCCCGGTCGCTCGACTCACTCTCGTCCGCAGGTCACCTCTGCTGGGGCGGAAACTAATCACGGTTTTTTTCGATGTCAACAACCCCGGCGAAAAATTTTTCCGGCGGGGTGGGCGTCGGCGGGCACCGGCGGCACCGGCGTTCGGTCGTCGAAGGCATCGTCGCGGGCGTCGGACGCGCGCCGTCGGCGCGCGCCGACGCCGGCGGCGTGTTGCGGAAATGCCTTGTTTTCCGCATCGGACGCGAAGCGGGCGCGGCATGCGCGCGACCCGGCGCGGCGCGTGCGCGCGTCCGCCGACGGTGTGCGCGGCGGCCGTTCGCGACGCCCTTCGGCGGTCGCCGGCGGCGGTGCGCGCGCGCCGCCCGATGGCGCGTCGCAACAGCCCGATTGCGCCGGATTGCGCAAAAAGAAACCGGCCGCAGGGCGGCCGGTCGGGAGAGCGCGGAGCGTGGAAGCGCACCCCGCGGCGCGCCGGGCGACGCCCGGCGGCGGCGCTCAGTGATCGTCTTCCTCGAGCAGCTCGGCGTACGCGTCGGGGTCGAGCAGCTCGTTGAGCTGGTCGGGTTCCTCGGCCTGGACGACGAACAGCCAGCCGTCGCCGTAGGCGTCCTCGTTGATGGTTTCCGGCTTGTCGGCAAGCGCGGTGTTCACCTCGAGCACGGTGCCGCTGACCGGGCTGTAGACGTCCGACGCGGCCTTCACGGACTCGACCACGGCGACGGCCGCGCCGGCCTCGATGCGGTCGCCGACGTTCGGCAGCTCCACGTAGACCAGGTCGCCAAGCAGTCCCTGGGCATGGTCGGAAATGCCGACGGTGACCTTGCCGTCGCCCTCGACGCGGGCCCACTCGTGGGACTTCAGGAACTTCAGGTCGCCGGGGATCTCGCTCATCGTGTGCTCCGGTTCTTCGCTCGCCGGCGTGCCGGCCATAGGGGGTGAGGGGCGTAGTGTATCCAAGCCGCGGCGCGCGGGAACACGCCGCGAAACGTCAGATGCCCGGCTGCGCCTTGCCTTCGCGCACGAACGGGAATTTCACGACCCGCACCGGGACTTCCCGGCCACGGATGTCCACGCGCACGCCGCCGGCGGCGAGGTCGCCGGCCGGCACGCGCGCGAAGGCGATGGCCTTGCCGAGCGTGGGCGAGAACGTGCCGGAGAGGATCTCGCCCTCGCCGTGCGGGGTGAGCACGCGCTGGCCGTGGCGCAGCACGCCCTTCTCGTCCATCACCAGGCCCACCATCTGCCGCGGCACCCCGGCGGCGCGCTGCGCCTCGAGCGCGTCGCGGCCGGTGAAGGCGCGCGGCTTGCCGTCGGCGCCGTCGTCCAGGGCGACCGTCCAGCCGAGCGCCGCCTCGTACGGGGTGGTGGTCTCGTCCATGTCCTGGCCGTAGAGGTTCATGCCCGCCTCCAGGCGCAGCGTGTCGCGCGCGCCCAGGCCGGCGGGCTTCACGCCGGCGGCGAGCAGCGACTCCCACAGCGCGACCGCGCGGTCCACCGGCACCACGACCTCGAAGCCGTCCTCGCCGGTGTAGCCGGTGCGCGCCACGAACAGCGGGGTGCCGTCCTTCGCCCGCACCTCGGCGGCGGCGAAGCGCGCGAGCTTGCCGGCGGCCTCCGCACCGGGCGCGTCGAGCAGGCCGAGCACGCGCTCGCGCGCGGTCGGGCCCTGCACCGCGACCATCGCGAAATCCTCGCGCTCGGCGACGGACACGCCGAACGGGGCCGCCTGCGCCGTGATCCACGCCAGGTCCTTCTCGCGCGTGGCGGCGTTCACCACCAGGCGGAAGAAGTCCTCGGACATGTCATAGACGATCAGGTCGTCGATCACCCCGCCCTGCGCATTCAGCATGCAGGTGTAGAGCGCCTTGCCCGGCTTCTGCAGCTTGTCCACCGAGTTGGCGACCAGCGTGCGCAGGAACTCGCGCACGCGCCCGCCGCGCAGGTCCACCACGGTCATGTGCGAGACGTCGAACATGCCCGCGTCGCGGCGCACCTGGTGGTGCTCGTCCACCTGCGAACCGTAGTGCAGGGGCATGTCCCAGCCGCCGAAGTCGACCATCCGGGCGCCGAGGGCACGGTGGGCGTCGTTGAGGATGGTCTTGCGGGTCATGGGCGGCGCTCTCGGAACGGGGGAAAGACGCCTATTGTAGGGCCGACCCCATGGCCGGCTCTTCCTGTCGGCCTACGGCAGCGGTTCGACCTGCAGGGTCATGCCCTCCGCGCCGGCGATGCGCACCCGCGTGCCCGCCGGCAGGTCCGGGCCCGTGACCTCCCAGTAGGCGTCGGCGATCTGCACGCGGCCGCGCCCGGCGGCGATCGGCTCGCGCAGCGTGGCCACCTGCCCGACCAGCGCCGCGGTGCGGCGGTTGAGCGTGGGGCGGTCGCCCTGCGGCTCGCGGCCGCGGAACCAGCGCCGGTACACCTGGATCGAGACGAAGCTGAGGACCACGAAGCCGGCGACCTGCGCCAGCAGCGGGAGGCCGGGCACCAGCAGCACCACCAGGAACACCGCGGCCGCGGCCAGGCCCAGCCACAGCATGAAGGCACCGGGCGCCATCGCCTCCGCCGCGAACAGCAGCAGCGCCAGCGCCGCCCAGCCGAACACGTCCCAGCGCATGGCTCAGGCCCCCGGGTTGCGCGGCGCGGCGCCCGTGGCGCGCGGCCCGCCCTGGTGCTGCAGCGCGTCCTTCGCCAGCTCGGCGATGCCGCCGAGCGTGCCGATCACGCCGGCCGATTCCATCGGCATCAGCACGAACTTCTGGTTCGGCGCCTGGGCCAGGGCCTTGAACGCCTCGATGTACTTCTGGGCGACGAAATAGTTGATGGCGTTGACGTTGCCGCCGGCGATCGCGTCCGAGACCATCTGCGTGGCCTTGGCCTCCGCCTCCGCCAGGCGCTCGCGCGCCTCGGCCTGGCGGAACGCCGCCTCGCGCGCGCCCTCGGCCTCGAGGATGGTCGCCTGCTTCTCGCCTTCGGCGCGCAGGATCTCGGCCTGGCGGTGGCCCTCGGCCTCGAGGATGTTGGCGCGCTTCTCGCGCTCGGCCTTCATCTGGCGCGCCATCGCCTCGACCAGGTCGCGCGGCGGCGCAATGTCCTTGAGCTCGATGCGGTTGACCTTGATGCCCCACGGATGCGTGGCCTGGTCCACCGCCACCAGCACCTTGGCGTTGATCTCGTCGCGCTTGGACAGCGACTCGTCCAGGTCCATCGAGCCGATCGCCGTGCGGATGTTGGTCATCACCAGGTTGAGGATGGCGACCTCCAGGTTGGCGACCTCGTACGCGGCCTTGGCCGCATCGAGCACCTGGAAGAACACCACGCCGTCCACCTTGACCACGGCGTTGTCCTTGGTGATGACGTCCTGCGACGGCACCTCCAGGACCTGTTCCATCATGTTCACCTTGCGGCCGACGCCGTAGACGATCGGGATCAGGAAGTGCAGGCCCGGGGTCAGGGTCTGGGTGTAGCGGCCGAAGCGCTCCACGGTCCACTCGTAGCCCTGCGGGACCATCCGCACGGTCTTGAACAGGATGACGACGCCCGCGAACAGCAGGACGGCGGCGAGCATGGGTCCGAACATGGCAAACCTCCCCGTAAGTCCCCCGAGTGTAGAGCCGACCCATGGGCGGCTGCGACCCTCCCGCCGCCTGGCGCATCCTAGCCACTGGATGCCCGCCGCCACCGCGCCCGCTTCAGCCTTCGCGATCGACGTGCCCGCCGCCCTCCTGGACAGGGCGCGGCACGGCGAACGGGCGGCGTTCGAGCAGCTCTACCGCTGGTTCGAGCGGCCGGTGTTCACCCTGGCGCTGCGCCTGTGCGGCGACCGCGAGGAGGCCTCCGAGGTGCTGCAGGACACGATGCTCAAGCTGTTCGACCGGATCGGCGACTACCGCGCGGTGGACGGCGCGCCGTTCTGGGGCTGGCTGCGGCAGGTGGCGGTGAACGAAGCGCTGATGCGGCTGCGTCGCAACAAGGCGCGCGGCGGCGAGCCGGCGGAACTGCCCGCGGACGACGGCCTGCCCGACGACCTGCTGCCGCCACCCAGCGCCGCCGCCGACGCGGCCGCCCTGCAACGCGCGCTGGCGCGCCTGCCCGTGGCCACGCGCAGCGTCCTGTGGCTCTACCACGCGGAGGGCTACACCCACGAGGAGATCGCGGCGCTGATGGAACGCACGCCGAGCTTCTCCAAGTCGCAACTCGCGCGCGGCAGCCGGCGGCTGCGCGCGCTGCTGGAGGAACCCGCCCATGCCTGACGCCACCGATCCGCGCGACCACGCCCCGCGCGACTGGGCCGAGGCCTTCGCCGCGCTGCCGGCGGAAACGCCGCCGGCCGACGCCTGGACGCGCGTCGCCGCCGCGCTCGATGCGCGCGCCCCCGCCGTGGCGGCGGCCCCGCGCGCCGGGCGCGGCTTCGGGCGCCGCCGTGCCGTCCGCCTGGCCGGTTGGCTGGGCGTGGCGACGGCCGCCACGCTGGCGCTGGTGGTCGCGTGGCCGCGCCCCGAAGCCCCCGCGCCGGCGACGCCGGCTTCGTCGTCGCCTTCGGCCGTTGCGGCCACGACGACCGTGCCCACCGACGTTGCTCCGGAAGCGCGCAGGACACCGGCCACGGACGCAGCGGCAACGCCGCCCGGCGCGGCGGCGATCGCCCTGCCCGCCGCCGCCGAGGCGTCGCGCAAGCCGCGCCTGGCCGACGCCGGCGATGCGCGCGCCGTGCCCGCGGCCGCGGCCGCGGCAAGCCCGCTCGACGCGCTCTACGCCGAGTCCGCGCGCCTGGAGCACCTGCTCGACCTCGCGCGCGACGACCGCGTCGCCAGCGCCAGCGCCGCGCTGCTCGCCACCGAGCTGGAAGCGCAGGTCGGCGCCATCGACGTGCGCCTGGCCGAGCCCGGCCTCGACGACGCGCAACGCACCGCGCTGTGGCGCGCGCGCGTGGACGCGCTGCGCCAGGCCGCCGGCTTCGAGAGCACCCAGCGCGTGCTCGCCTCGTACGGCGACGCCGCGACCATGCTGGTGAGCGTCGACTGATCCCTTTTCCAACCCTGCGAATCCAGAGGTGAATGCATGAAACCGTCCCTCCTCCATGCCGCGCTGTGCCTCGCGCTGGCCACGGCCGTCGCGGCGCCCGCCGCAGCGCGCGGCGCGCAGGACGCGCCCGCCGCGAAGACGCCCAGCGCCGCGCAGAAGGCGGAACTCGAGGCCGCGCGGGAGCGCCTGGCCGAAGCGGCGAAGCGCTACGCCGAGCTCGCCGGCGAATACGGCGGCTTCGACCGCGAGGCGCTCCGCTTCGAACAGCGCCTGCTGCGCAAGCCGGTGATCGGCGTGGTGCTCGCCCCGGCCGAGGGCAAGGGCGTGCGCATCGCCGGCGTCACCCCGGACGGCCCGGCCGCGGGCGCCGGCGTGAAGAGCGGCGACATCATCGTCGCGGTGGACGACGTCATCCTCGAGGGCGACCCGGACAAGCGCGTTGCCGCCGCGCGCGAGGCCATCGGCAAGCACGACGAGAAGTCGAAGGTGAAGCTGCGCCTGGTCAGCGACGGCAAGGAAAAGGTCGTGGCCGTCACGCCCCGCGCCGGCGAGCGGATGATGTTCATCCCCGACGGCAACGACTTCGAGCGGTTCAGCGTGTTCCGCTTCCCGGACGGCACCGTGGACTTCTTCTCCGGCGATCCGCCGGCGATCCCGGCGATCGCGCCGGAGGTGCGAAGCGAGATCATCCGCCTCGCGCCCAGCGCGCGCGACGCCTGCAAGGGCGACAAGTGCCGGCTGCCGGTGATCGCCGACGCGCTGCGCTGGAACGGCCTCAACCTGGCCTCGGTGGACAAGGCGCTGGGGCGCTACTTCGGCGTGGACGAGGGCGTGCTGGTGTTGAGCACCGGCGCCGACCTCGAGGGCCTGCGTCCGGGCGACGTGGTCCGCAGCGTGGAGGGCAAGCCGGTGAAGTCGCCGCGCGAGCTCATGGACGCGCTGCGCGGGCGCGACGCCGGCAGCAAGGTGTCGGTCGCGTACGTGCGCGACCGCCAGCCGGGCACCGCGCAGGTCACGGTGCCGGAGCCGATCGTGCTGCGCATCCCGACGCCGCCGGTGCCGCCGGTGCCGCCCGCGCCGCCGGCGCCGCCCGCCGCACCCGGCGGCCAGATCCCCGCGCCGCCTGCACCGCCTGCGCCGCCCGCCCCGCCGGCGCCGCCCGCCTGGACCGAGGGCTGAGGAACCGCGACCGGCCCGGCCGCGCGCTCAGCGCGCGGTCGCGGCCTCCACCCGCTCCCACGCGCCCGCCTCGAGGCGCTCCAGCAGGGCCGGCGCCTCGAGGTTCTCGCGCAGCTGCTCGACGCGCGACGCGCCCAGGATCACCGTGGACACGTTCGGGTTGCGCAGGCACCAGGCGATCGCCAGCTGCGACGGCGCCACGCCCAGTTCGCGCGCGAGCAGCGTGAAGCGGCGCGCGCGCTCGATGCGGTGCTCCGCCGGGTCGCCGACCACCATCTTCTGCAGCCAGCCGTAGCCCTCGCGCGCCAGGCGGCCCTCGCCGACCACGCCGCTGGCGTACTTGCCGGTGAGCAGGCCCGACGCCAGCGGCGACCAGGTCGTCGTGCCCATGCCGTACTCCGCGTACAGCGGCGCATACTCGCGCTCCACCCGCTCGCGGTGCAGCAGGTTGTACTGCGGCTGCTCCATCGTCGGCGGCTGCAGGTTGCGCAGGCGCGCGATCTTGTGCGCCTCGCGGATCTGCGCGGCGGACCATTCCGAGGTGCCCCAGTACAGCACCTTGCCCTGCTGCACCAGCGCGTCCATCGCGCGCACCGTCTCCTCGATCGGCACGTCCGGATCGGGACGGTGGCAGAAGTACAGGTCCAGGTAGTCCACGCGCAGGCGCCGCAGCGCGTCGTGGCAGGCATCCACGATGTGCTTGCGCGACAGGCCCTTCTGCGTGGGGCGCGGATCCTTCGCCGCGCCGAAGAAGACCTTGCTCGAGACGCAGAAGCCGTCGCGCGGCAGGCGCAGGTCGGCGATCGCGTCGCCCATCACCCGCTCGGCCTCGCCGTTGGCGTAGCCCTCGGCGTTGTCGAAGAAGTTGACGCCGTGGTCCCAGGCCAGCGCGATCATCTCGCGCGCGGCGTTGCGGTCCACCTGGTTGCCGAAGGTGACCCAGGCGCCGAACGACAGCGCCGACAGTTGCAGGCCGGAGGATCCGAGGCGGCGGTATTGCATGGGGTTCCCGGGAGCCGGAGACCTCGACAGGTTACCCCGACGCCGCCACCCCGGCCATCGGATCAGAACCCCGAGACGAGGAAGTCGATCGCCGCCAGGATGGTCGCGCGCTCGGCGGACAGGTCGGCCTCGTGCGCACCCAGGTCCGCCAGTTCCACCGCGGCCATCAAGGGAGTCGCCATCACATGCGGAGCGCCGTCGAGCAGCAGCATCGGCGTCAGCGGCGGCATGGCCGGGATGCGTCCCTCCGGCAACATCGGCACGATCACGCGGGTTCCCGTTTCCGAGATCAGGTCGCTCTGGACGTTGAGCAGCAGCGGATACGCCGCGTGCGTGGCGGCATTGCGGTTGCGATAGACCCCGAACTGGCGCATCAGCGCTTCCGGAACACCGGGCTGGGAACGCCGTGCCCGGCGACCCACGCGTTGTAGGCGGCGATCCCTTCGCGGTTCTCCGCCAGCCAGCGCTCGCGCTTGCGCGCGCGGACCTCTTCCTCGAGGGCACGTTCGAAGGTTGCGGACAGGTTGATCTCCAGGGCCTTCGCTTCGTCGAGCAGGCCGGCGTCGACGCTGAGGTTGGCCGGGCGCTTCAGGTAGCCGGCGCGGTCTTCGCGGAGTCTCATCGGGGTGACCCCCATGATGGATGCGCATTCAATATGCGCATTGTCTTCACGCATGTCAATGCAGGCCGGCACGCCATGATGGCGCATCTGCCCAAGATGTGGCCGAAGTGGGTGGGCGAGCCTGAAATCAGGCTCGCCCACCTGCCTCATTGCGCAAGCGGCAGCCAGATCCACAGCGCAACAAGGGTCGCGAGTAGCACAGGCGGAGTCAGTATGAGGCCGACCTTCATGTACTGGCCCCACGTAATCCGCTGCCCCTTGCCGGCTAGCACATGAAGCCATAGCAGGGTCGCGAGCGAGCCGATGGGTGTCAGCTTCGGCCCCAGGTCATTGCCGACGACGTTGGCGTAGATCATGAGCTCCTTGGTCAGCGCCGGGACCTCGGCCGCGTCGATCGCCAGCGCGCCGACGAGCGTTGCCGGCATGTTGTTCATGACCGAGGCGAGGACCGCGACGGCAAAGCCGGTCCCGATCGTGGCCACGAACGAGCCCTGCGCGGCCAGCCAGGTCAAGACAGCGGTAGAGGCGCTGGTGAGCCAGGCATTTCCCAGGCCGTAGACGACCAGATACATCCCAAGCGAGAACAGCACGATTTGCCAGGGGGCGCCGAGCAGGACCTTCGTCAGGCCGATAGTCGCTCCGCGGCCGGCTGCGGTCCACCGGCCTGCAATCGCCATCATGAGCAACGCTGCGGCGCCGGTCACCAGGGCAATGGGCACGCCGAGCGGTCCGGTCACGAAATATGCCAGCAGCAGCAGCGACAGCAGCGGAAACGCGGCGCGGAAGACTGCCGGATCCTGGATTGCCTGCCGCGGCTGTTCCAGCGCCTCGAGACGATAGCGCTCAGGAATATCGCGGCGGAACCAGAGCCAGAGCACCAACAACGTGACAGCGACCGAGACCAGGTTCACCGGCACCATGACCGCCGCGTACTCGCCGAAGGGAATGCCGAAGTAGTTGGCGGTGACGATGTTCACCAGGTTCGACACCACCAGCGGCAAGCTGGCCGTGTCGGCGATAAAGCCGCAGGCGACAGTGAAGGCCATTGCGCCGGCGGCCGGGAAATCCAGGCGCAGCAGGATCGCCAGCACGATTGGCGTCAGCAGGAGGGCCGCACCATCGTTGGCGAACATCGCGGCGATCACGGCGCCGAGCAGGACGATCAGCGGGAACAGTTTGCGGCCGTTGCCGCCCCCCCAGCGGGCGACGTGCAGCGCCGCCCAGGCGAAGAATCCGGCCTCGTCCAGAATGACGGAGATTACGATCAATGCGACGAAGGTGAACGTGGCATCCCAAACGATGCCCCACACCGTGCCGACGTCAGTCCAGCCCACGACGCCGGTTGCCAGGGCGACGCCGGCGCCAGCGAGCGCCGACCAGCCGATGCCGAGTCCGCGGGGCTGCCAGATGACGAACACAAGGGTCACGATGAAGATCGCGAGGGCAAGCATGGCGCGCTCCGGCAGGGGTCAGATGGAGCGCTGGTTGACGCGCTTGGACAATTCTTCGGCGGTCTCGACCCGCTCGGAATAGCGGTCGGTCAGGTAGGCGGAACGGCCGCGCACCAGCCAGGTGAACTTGGCTAGCTCCTCGCACACGTCGACGACCCGCTGGTAGAAGGCCGAGGGCTTCATCCTGCCGACCTCGTCGAATTCCTGGTAGGCCTTCGCGACCGACGATTGGTTCGGGATTGTCACCATGCGCATCCAGCGACCGAGCACGCGCAGCTGGTTGACGGCGTTGAAGCTTTGCGAGCCGCCGGAAACCTGCATCACCGCGAGCGTCTTGCCCTGTGTCGGCCGCTTCGCGCCTTGGGACAGCGGAATCCAGTCGATTTGCGCCTTCATGATCCCGGTCATGGCCCCATGGCGCTCGGGGCTGACCCACACCATGCCCTCCGACCAATGGGCGAGATCTCGCAGTTCGGCCACCTTCGGATGGTCCGGCGAAGCGCCGTCCGGGAGCGGCAAATCCCTTGGATCGAAGATCCGCACCTCGCACCCATACCAGCGCAGGAGCCGGCCGGCTTCCTCGGCCAGCAGGCGCGAATAGGAACGCTCGCGCAGCGAGCCATAGAGGATGAGGATGCGGGGTGGATGCCTCGGATCACCAGGTGCGGCCAGCGCGTCGACGTCGATCGGGTTGAGCTGCGTGAGGTCGATATTCGGCAGATCCATCGGAACAGGAGCGGTCACGTCGACGTCCCGCCTGGAGTGACTACTTCACCGTCTTCCTTCGTGAAGGACGCGATCGGATTCTCCAGCAGCGCAAGCACCTTTTCGGACGGCCGGCAGAGGGCCACGCCCCGATCGGTGACGACGATCGGGCGGTTGATCAGGATCGGGTGCATCAGCATCGCGTCGACCAGCTCCTCGTCTCCAAGTGCGGGATCGTCCAATCCCAGCTCCGCGTACGGCGTGCCCTTCTGACGCAGGAGTTCTCGCGGCGAGATTTCCATCGCGGCGATCAGCTCGAGCAGCCGCTCGCGCGAGGGCGGCGTCTGCAGGTACTCGATGACTTCGGGGTGTTCGCCGGACTGGCGCAGCATTTCGAGCGTGTTGCGGGACGTGCCGCAGTCCGGATTGTGGTAGATCGTGATCGTCATGCCGATGCCTCAAGCCACCTCCGGCCGAGGCGTCGAGGCTCCTTCGAAATGGCCGATTTCCTGCACCTGCACCGCCAGGCTCCTGCGATTGAGCGTTTCGATTGGCAATGCCACGAACGCCTTGATGCGGTTCTCCATGTACACCAGCGCCTGCCGGAAGGCGGCGCGCTTCCACATTGCGCCTCGGGACTCATGGCTGGGATCCTCGATCCCCCAATGGCCGGTGACCGGCTGTCCGGGCCAGATCGGGCAGGCCTCGCCCCCGGCCTGGTCGCAGACGGTGAACACAAAATCCATTTGTGGCGCCCCCGCCACGGCAAATTCATCCCAGGATTTCGAGCGCATGTGGTCGGCGGGATAGCCCGCCTCACGCAGCGCCTCGATCGCGAGTGGATTGACTTCGCCTTTCGGGTGGCTGCCTGCCGAGAACGCATTGAACCGATGGGCGCCCACCTTCCGGAGAATGCCTTCGGCCAGGATCGAGCGAGCCGAGTTGCCGGTGCACAGGAACAGGACGTTGAACGGTTGCGGGGTACTCATGCGCATTTCTCCGCGGTGCAGGATGAGGCGAGGCTGACAAGGGAGCCGCAGATTTCCGGATTGCCCGAGCAGCAGTCCTCGGTGAGGAAGGCGAGCAGCTGACGCATGTCGTCGTAGCTCGCGGCGTAGCGCACGTGTCGACCATCGCGCCAGCAGCGCAGTAGCCCCGCCCGCTCGAGCGCTGCCAGATGAAAGCTCATCCGGGTCGGCGGGATCGACAGTGCCTCCGCGATCTCGCCCGACGGCATGCCGTTCGGGCCGGCCTTGACCAGCAAGCGAAAGGCCGTCAGGCGGTCGGTATGCGCTAGGGCGGATAAGGCGGAGACGGCGGATTCATCGTTCATGAGTCCTACTCTACAAGGATTATTGGATAGTTCAATGCCCCGCCTGGAAACGGATGCGATCAATAGCATCTTGCGGCAGCAGTTTTGGGTATTTTGCCTTTTTAATTCAATAACTTGCCCTAATAGACGGAGACGAGGAAACTAGGTTGGCCTTCCAGTCCGCGCAGCAAGCGCGGGCTCGGAAGTCAGTCGCCTGTCCGTTCCGTCTTCAGGTGCAAGCGCCCTGTAGCGATGCAACGACAGCACACGGTCCAGCGCCTCAAGGTCGTGATGCAGCGCCTCACAAGCGCGATCCAGGGAGTTAGCCATCCCGCGGGCTTGCTCGGCTTCCTGTTTGACCTTGCCGATGCGCTTGACCAGGCGCGCCCGCTTGTCGACCAGCCATTTCAGTGACGGTGGGGTCTTGCTCATGACTCCACCGTACAGCGCCCAAACGCCCGATTTCATTGGGCAAGTGCGCCATCATGGCAGGCCGGCATGAAAAAGGCCGCCCGAGGGCGGCCTTCCGGAGCCGACCGTGGGCCGGCGCTACGCGGTCAGGAGGCGAGGCGCCTGGCGATGGCGGCGCCGAGGTCGCCCGGCGACTTCACCGTGGTGACGCCGGCCTTCTCCATCGCCGCGAACTTGCCCTCGGCCGTGCCGGCGCCGCCGGAGGCGATGGCGCCCGCGTGGCCCATGCGCTTGCCCTTGGGCGCCGAGGCGCCGGCGATGAAGCCGACCACCGGCTTGGTCACGTGCTGCGCGATGAACGCGGCCGCCTCTTCCTCGGCGCTGCCGCCGATCTCGCCGACCATGATGATGCCCTCGGTCTGCGGATCGTCCTGGAACAGCTTCAGGCAGTCGATGAAGTTCAGGCCGTTGATCGGGTCGCCGCCGATGCCGATCACCGTGGACTGGCCGAGGCCGGCGTCGGTGGTCTGCTTCACCGCCTCGTAGGTCAGCGTGCCCGAACGCGACACGATCGCGACCTTGCCCGGCATGTGGATGTGGCCCGGCATGATGCCGATCTTGCACTCGCCCGGGGTGATGATGCCCGGGCAGTTCGGGCCGACCAGCACCACGTCCGGGTAGCCCTTCAGCGTGTTCTTGACCCGCAGCATGTCCAGCACCGGGATGCCCTCGGTGATGGCGACGATGACCTTGATGCCGGCGTCGGCGGCCTCGAGGATCGCGTCGGCCGCGAACGGCGGCGGCACGTAGATCACCGACGCATCGGCGCCGGTGGCCTTGACCGCCTGCGAGACCGTGTCGAAGACCGGCCGGCCGAGGTGCTGGCTGCCGCCCTTGCCCGGGGTGACGCCGCCGACGACCTGGGTGCCGTACTCGATCATCTGCTCGGCATGGAAGGTGCCCTGGGTGCCGGTGAAGCCCTGGACGATGACCTTGGTGTTCTTGTTGACCAAAACGCTCATGGGGAATTCGTGTCCTTGGCTCAGGCGGCGTTCTTGACGGCGGCGACGGCCTTGCGGGCGCCGTCGTTGATGTCGTCGGCGGGGATGATGGCGAGGCCGGAGTTGGCCAGCAGCGCCTTGCCCTCGGCCACGTTCGTGCCTTCCAGGCGCACGACCACCGGCACCTGCACGCCCACTTCCTTCACCGCCGCGATGATGCCCTCGGCGATCATGTCGCAGCGGACGATGCCGCCGAAGATGTTGACGAAGATCGCCTTCACCTTGTCGCTGGAGAGGATCAGCTTGAACGCCTCGGTCACGCGCTCCTTGTTGGCGCCGCCGCCGACGTCGAGGAAGTTCGCGGGCTCGCCGCCTTCCAGCTTGATCACGTCCATGGTCGCCATCGCCAGGCCGGCGCCGTTGACCATGCAGCCGATGTTGCCGTCCATGGTCACGTAGTTCAGGTCGTACTGGCTGGCGCGCACCTCGGTCTCGTCCTCCTGGCGGATGTCGCGCATCGCCGCGAGCTCCGGGTGGCGGAAGGTGGCGTTGTCGTCCGAGTTGACCTTGCCGTCGAGCACGGCGAGGTCGCCGTTGTCGAGGATGGCGAGCGGGTTGAGCTCGACCAGCGACAGGTCCTTGTCGTTGAACAGCTTGTACAGGCCCAGCATGATCTTCGTGAGCTGGCCCACCTGCTTCGCATCCAGGCCCAGGGCGAAGCCGATCTCGCGGCACTGGTAGGGCTGCAGGCCCTGCACGTAGTTCACGTGCAGGGTCTTGATCGCGTCCGGGTTCTCCTCGGCGGTCTTCTCGATCTCGACGCCGCCCTCGCTGGAGGCGATGAACGTGACGGACTTGCTGCCGCGGTCCACCAGCACCGAGAGGTACAGCTCCTTGGCGATGTCGGTGGCCTGGGTCACCAGCACGCTGTCGATCGGCAGGGCCACGCCCGCCGACTGGTAGGTCGCCATCTTCGTGCCGAGCATGCCCTTGGCGTACTCGCGCACCTCGTCCAGGGTCTTGGCGAGCTTGACGCCGCCGGCCTTGCCGCGGCCGCCGGCATGGATCTGGGCCTTGACCACCCAGAAGTTCCCGCCGATGGCCTTGGCCGCGTCCACGGCCTCCTCGGGGGTGCGGGCGACGCGCCCGGGCGGCACCGCGATGCCGTAGTCGGTGAAGAGCTGCTTGGCCTGGTATTCGTGGAAGTTCATCGATCGTCCGGCGGTAGGGGGACCCGGAGGCCCGGAACAGACAACGGAGCCCGCCATTGTACGCCCCCGCGCCGCCCGGGGTCCCGAGGTGGTACCGTCGGGGCCGCTTCCCGGGGGTTCCAGGGCCTGTTTGGAATGAGCGAAAACGGCATCGCCGCGGCGCAGTACCGCGACCTCTACTTCTACAGCCTGTACCGGGTCCTCGAGGCCGGCCTGCTGGCCCTGATCCTGTTCGGCCCGGTCCGCGAACTGGTGCCCCCGCCGGCCCACCCCCTGCTCGGCCAGGCCACCAGCGTGGCCTACATCGGGGTGGCGGGCCTGCTGCTGTACTGGGCCCTGCGCCGGGTGGCGCTGCGCTGGCAGGTGCTGGCCGGCATCCTGGTGGACGTGACGGTGGCGACGCTGGCGATCCACGCCATCCCGGCGGCCGCCTCCGGCGTGGCCCTGATGCTGGTGTTCAACGTCGGCGCCACCGCCATGCTGCTGCCGCTGCGCCATGGCCTCGCCGGCGGCGCCCTGGCCGGCCTGTCCATGATCACCGAGTACGTCTGGAGCTACCTGTCGCCGGCGCAGGTCAACGACCGCCCGCTGGCCGAGCCGCTGATGTTCGCGGTGAGCTTCCTGTCCATCGCGATGCTGTGCTACCTGCTCGGCCGCCAGCTGCGCGAGAGCCACGCGCTGGCCGAGCGCCGCGGCGGCGAGCTGGCGGACCTGGCCGCGGTCAACGAGCTGATCATCCGCCGCATGCGCACCGGCGTGCTGCTGGTGGACGGCGACGGGCACATCCGCCTCGCCAACGAGGCCGCGCTGCTGCAGCTGGGCGACCAGGGCGGCGACCGCCGGCTGGCCAGCCTGTCGCCGCCGCTGGCCGAGCGCCTGGCGAGCTGGCGCCGCACCGGCACCAGCGACGACACGCCGCTGGAGGTGGGCGCGGACCGCGTCGGGGTGCTGCCGCGCTTCGTGCGCCTGTTCGCCCACGACGACGCGGCGCTGGTGTTCCTGGACGACACCGCGCTGGTGTCGCGCCGCGCCGAGTCGCTGACGCTGGCGACGCTGGGCCGGTTCTCGGCGAGCCTGGCGCACGAGATCCGCAACCCGCTGGCCGCGATCAACTACGCCACCCAGCTGCTGCAGGAATCCGGCGAGATCGGCGGCGAGAACCAGCGCCTGCTGCAGATCATCCACGCCCAGTGCCAGCGCACCAACGGCATCGTCGAGAGCGTGCTCGGCCTGGCCCGGCGCGAGCGCGCCAGCGTCGACAACGTGGACCTCGCGGCCTTCGTGCGCCGCTTCGTGGAGGACTACCGGCAGGTGCTGCCGCCCGAATCCGGCACGCTCGAGGCCGACGGCGCCGAGCGCATGCACGCCCTGGTGGACCCGCGCCACCTGCAGCAGGTGCTGACCGTGCTGGTGCAGAACGCGCTCACCCACGGCCACCACCCCGCCGACCCGGCGCGGGTGACGGTGGCGGTGGGCGAGGCCGGCGGCCGCCCGGTGATCGACGTCTGCGACGAGGGCCCCGGCATCCCGGAGGAAGCGCGGGCGCAGCTGTTCCGGCCGTTCTTCACCACCTCCGAATACGGCACCGGGCTGGGCCTCTACATCGCCCGCGAGCTGTGCCTGGCCAACGAGGCCACCCTCGAGTACCTGCCGCGGGCCCGGGGCGGCTGCTTCCGCATCGGCCTGCCGCACGTCCACGCCATGCTGCCGGCGTGACCCGGGCGTACTTGGGCGCGACCCGGGCGCTGCGTTAAGGTTCGGCCATGAGCGAAGCCAGCCCCAGCGCACTGATCGTCGACGACGAGCACGACATCCGCGAGCTGCTGGTGCTCACGCTGGGGCGCATGGGCCTGCGCACCGACACCGCCGCCAGCTTGGCGCAGGCGCGGGCGCAGCTCGGCCGCAACCGCTACGACCTGTGCCTGACCGACATGCGCCTGCCCGACGGCTCGGGCATCGACCTGGTCGCCGAGATCGCCGCCAACCACCCCGACACGCCGACCGCGATGATCACCGCCTACGGCAACGTCGAGGCGGCGGTGGAAGCGCTGAAGGCGGGGGCCTTCGACTTCGTCAGCAAGCCGGTGGACATCAACGTCCTGCGCCGGCTGGTGAACCACGCGCTCGACCTGGGCCAGCGCCGGCGCGAGGCGCCGCAGGGCCTGGCGCGGCTACGCGGCGACTCGCCGGCGATGCAGGCGCTGCGGGCCACGGTGGCCAAGGTCGCGCGCAGCCAGGCGCCGATCGCCATCACCGGCGAATCCGGCGTCGGCAAGGAGCTGGTGGCACGCACCATCCACGCCGAGGGCGGCCGCGCCAAGGGGCCGTTCGTGCCGGTCAACTGCGGCGCGATCCCGGCCGAGCTGATGGAGAGCGAGTTCTTCGGCCACAAGAAGGGCAGCTTCACCGGCGCGCACGCCGACAAGGCCGGCCTGTTCCAGGCGGCCGATGGCGGCACCCTGTTCCTGGACGAGATCGCGGAGCTGCCGCTGCCGATGCAGGTGAAGCTGCTGCGCGCGATCCAGGAGAAGTCGGTGCGGCCGGTGGGCGCGCACGCCGAGGTGCCGGTGGACGTGCGCATCCTCAGCGCCACCCACAAGGACCTGGCCGCGCTGGTGGCCGACGGCAGCTTCCGCCACGACCTCTACTACCGCATCAACGTGATCGGCCTGCGGGTGCCGCCGCTGCGCGAGCGCCGCGAGGACCTGCCGCAGCTGGCCGAGGACGTGCTCGCGCGCCTCGCGCAGGAGCAGGGCCGGGCCGTGCCGGCGCGCCTGGGCGAGGACGCGCTGGCCGCGCTGCTCGCCTACCCCTTCCCGGGCAACGTGCGCGAGCTGGAGAACATCCTGGAGCGCGCCCTGGCCATGGCCGAGGGCGACGTGATCACCGCGGCCGACCTGGCGCTGCCGCAGGGGGGCGCCGCCCCCGCGCCGGCGCCGGCGCCGGGGATGGCCGCGCCCGGGCCGGCCGCGCCGGCGGCAACGCCCCCGGGCATCACCGCGGCCCCCGTCGGCGCGCCGCTGCCGGACTACATCGAGGACCTGGAGCGCAAGGCCATCGAGGAGGCGCTGCAGGCCAACCGCTACAACAAGACCAAGACCGCGGCCGCGCTGGGCATCACCTTCCGCGCGCTGCGCTACAAGCTCAAGAAGCTGGGGATCGACTGAGCCGGGCCGGCCAGGCCAAATGTGACGCTGCGCGTCACTTCCGCCGGCGAGGACTGACGTTTCGCGTCACTTTCTGCCCGGCGCGCGGGCGACGGCCCGGGGCGATCCGTGACCGGCCCCGCAGTTCCATGAATTGGGCTCCACAAGCGGCCCGTTGGCACGCAATATGCATGCGTAGTCGGGTGCACGTGCAGGACATTGCACGGCGACCGACGGACCGGGCAACCGGCCATGTGGGCACGTGAAACCAAACCTCCGAGGGGAGACACCATGAAGAAGTTGCAGCAGGGCTTCACCCTGATCGAGCTGATGATCGTGATCGCGATCCTCGGCATCCTGATGGCGATCGCCATCCCGGCGTACCAGGACTACACCGTCCGCGCCCGCGTGTCGGAGGGCCTGAGCCTGGCCGCCCCGGCAAAGCTCGCCGTTGCCGAAACCCGCGTGACCAGCGGTGAGTGGCCGGACACCAATGGTGACGCCGGCTACACGACCGCCACCAGCACCTACGTTGCCTCCGTGGGGATCAGCACCGATGGCCTGGTCATCATCACCTACTCCGACAACCCCGGCCTCGGCGATGCGAAGGGCACCACGCTGGAGCTCGACCCGACCTTCAATGACACCTCCGTCGAGTGGACCTGCAAGCCGGGCACTTCGAAAGGAATTCCCGCCAAGTTCGTTCCGTCGAACTGCCGCCGCTAAGCGAACCACGGAAGGCCCCGCAACCCGGGGCCTTCCGTCCTACGGGCTTTTGACCATGCTGCCTCAGGGGGAAGCATGATGAAGAAGCAGCAAGGTTTCACCCTCATCGAATTGATGATCGTCATTGCGATCCTCGGGATCCTGATGGCGATCGCGATCCCCGCGTACCAGGACTACACCGTGCGCGCCCGCGTGTCGGAGGGGCTGACGCTGGCCGCCGCCGCAAAGATGGCGGTCGCGGAAACGCGCTCCAGCATGGGAACTTGGCCGGACAACAACGACGAAGCCGGGTCGTTCAAGACGATCGACTCGACCTACGTCGATGCCATCTACATCGATTCCGATGGCGTGATCCGGGTCGAATTCGCCGACAATCCCGCGCTGGCCGAGGCCGCCGGAACGACGATGATCATCACGCCGACGTACAATGGATCGATCCAGTGGAGCTGCAACGGGAGTTCCGGCTATGGCACCGCCGGCACGATCCCGGCCAAGTACGTTCCATCCAACTGCAGGTAAATCCGTGACCCTGGCCCGGGTTGCCCGCTGACATGGCATTCCGGGCAGTTTCCAGGGCAAGGCAATCGAGGAGCCTATCGCCAGCCTCGCTGGCGGGCTCGGCGGTTGCCTTTTTCGTTTGTACGCTGCTGGTCGCGTTGGCCTACTGGCCAGGCGTCCGCGGCCCCCTGCTTCTCGACGACTTCGCCAACCTGGGCCCGGTGGGCGAATGGCTCGCCGGCGACCGGACCTGGGACACCGTCGTTTTCGGCAACCGGTCCGGGCCGCTGGGCCGGCCGCTCGCCATGGCGAGCTTCCTGGCCGACGCGGCGCTCTGGGGCAACAGCCTCTGGCACGCCAAGCTCACCAGCCTGCTGGTGCACCTCGCCTGCGGCGGCATCCTGTTCCTGCTGTGCCGGCGCCTGCTCGCGCGCGATCCGCAGCTGGCCCGGCACCGGTGGCTGCCGTTGCTGCTGGCGGCCGCGTGGATGGCCCTGCCGATCCAGGTGAGCAGCGTCCTATACCTCGTACAACGGATGGCCATGTTGAGCGCGCTGTGGATGGCGCTCGCGATGTACTGCTACGTACTGGCGCGGGAGGCCCAGGAGCGGGGGCAGCGGCGGGGCACCATTCTGCTGTGGGCCGGCGTTCCGCTGCTGACGCTGCTTGCCGCATTCTCGAAGGAAAACGGTTTGCTGGTCCCACTGCTCGTGCTGGCAATCGAAGCCGCCTGGTTCGGCAAGCCCGGGCAATCGAAGCCGGTATCCGTGAAGACGTTCTTCCTCCTGGCGGTCGCCGTGCCTGCCGCGGTGGCCGTCGGCTACCTCGCGTTCCACCCCGGGTTCCTGCCGGGCCGCTATGCGACGCGTGATTTCACGCTGCTGGAGCGGCTGCTCACGGAGCCGCGCATCCTGTGGGACTACGTCGCCAGCATCCTCGTGCCGTTCGGCCCGAAGCTGGGGATCTTCCACGACCACTATCCCAAGTCCACGGGGCTGCTGTCGCCGCCCGCCACCCTGGCGGCGATCCTGGCCTGGGTTGCCATCGTCGCGTTCGCCTGGTGCCTGCGTCGCCGCCATCCCACCCTGACGGGGGGCGTGTTCCTGTACCTGGCCGGCCACGCGATGGAATCCACGGCTTGGCCGCTGGAGCTCTACTTCGAGCACCGCAACTACCTGCCCGCCATCGGCGTGCTGCTCGCCTGCGCCGGGATCGGCGGGTGGGCGGCGGAGCGCCTGGGCAGGCCGACGCCGGCATTCCGCAAAATGGGTGCCGTACTGCTCGTGCTGGTCCCGCTCGCCTACCTCGGCGTGACGCACGGACGGGCGCGCGTCTGGTCCTCGGCGGAGACACTCTACGCGCAGGAATTGCGGTTCAATGGCGATTCGCCGCGCCTACGCTCCAACCTCGCCGCCCAGGCGATGAACCGCGGGGACCTCACCGCCGCCCTGGCCCATATCGAAGTGGCCGACCGCAACAGCCCGCCCAGGGAGGACATGACCATCGCGCTATGGCGGATGCTCGCCTACTGCGCCGCCAATACGGCGCCCGGGGAGCCCCTCTACACGGCCCTGGAAGCGCAGGCACGCGGCAGGATCCACCGCAACACCATGGTCGCTTGGGAGGAATTGACGCAGCGGCTGGAGAACGGGCGCTGCCCGGCGCTGGATGCGTCGCGGATCGCACAGCTCGGCGAGCTCTGGCTGCAGCGGACCACCTCCCCGCCCCGAAGCCACGAGGCATGGCGAACGCGGTATAACCTTGCACGCCTGTACGCCGCCCAGTCGCGGTTCGAGGTCGCCGCGCGCCTCGGCGAGCAAGCCTGGCGGGATTCGGATTACAACAACGGGGTCGGGGTCTTCGTGTTCCAGGTCAATGCCAGCCTCGAGCGATGGGATGTTTGCGAAGCGGTCTACCTCCGGCTGGAGAGGTCGCGCGGAGGCAACCTGAAGCTCAACCGGGCGCTGGATGCGTTCCGCGCGGCGCTCGTCGAGCACGGCCGGCTGGCGCGCTGACGCCATGATCGGCGACATCCGCAAAACCTGGGCCATCCTTACCGCCCCGGAGAAGCGCAAGGCATCCGGCATGCTGGTGTTGATCGCGCTGATGGCGGCGGCGGAGATGCTGGGCGTGCTCTCGGTCATGCCGTTCCTCTCGACGCTGGGTCGACCGCAGGTCATTCACGAGAACCCCGTGCTGGAGGCCGTGTACACCCGATTCTCTTTCGGATCGGACCGGGACTTCCTGATGGCCCTAGGACTGGCTTCCATCGCGACGGTGGTGGGTGCCTCGGCGTTCAAGACCGTGACGCTGCATCTCGTCAACCGCTTCGTCCACTTGCTCCGACATTCGATCAGCGCACGCCTGCTCTCCCGCTACCTGCACCAGCCCTACGAATTCTTTCTCGAGCGGAACCCGTCGCAACTCGGGCGAAACGTGCTCTCCGAGGTCGACCAGCTGCTCCATGGCTTGATCCAGCCGCTCTCGCAGATGCTCGCGCAGGGCACCGTGGTCGCCGCGATGGCCGCGCTGGTGTTCTGGTACGACCCGCTGACGGCCGCCGTCATCGTCGCCACCGTGGGATCGCTATATGTCGGCATCTACGCCTTGGTACGCAAGCGCCTCGGCCGAATCGGCAAAGAAAGGGAGATCGCCAACGGTCGACGCTTCCAAGCCTGCAACGAGGCGCTCAGCGGCATCAAGGATGTCAAAGTCACGCACGCGACGGACGCTTATCTGAGCAAATTTAACCGAGCGTCTCGCGAGCTTTCTCGGCACACCGCAACCGGAGAAACCTTGGCGCAAACGCCACTGTACATGGTCGAGGCGGTCGGTTACTCAGGCCTGATCCTCATCGTATTAGCGTTGATACTCCAGCGCAACGACATCGCTCATGTGCTGCCAGCGCTGGGGCTATACGGCTTTGCTGCCTACCGGATGCTTCCCGCCGCCCAGATCATGTATCGCGGCTTCGCCAAACTCAAATTTTCCTCTGCTGCATTGGACGCCATTCACCATGATTTGACGCTGCCCAAAGAATCACCAACAGAGGGAAATGAAGTTCTAATACCTCAACAGGAAATCCGCCTAGACCACGTAACATACGCCTATCCTTCGGATTCAAAAAATCCGGTGCTCGAGCGTTTCAATCTCGTGATCCAAGCGGGGAGCAGCGTCGGCATCGTCGGCCCATCGGGAGCCGGGAAAAGCACCGTCTTGGATATCCTCCTTGGCCTCCTCAAACCGCAGGTCGGCTCCCTACGCGTCGATGGCATCACCGTAGATCCTAGCAACGTTTCCGCGTGGCAACGAGTAATCGGCTATGTGCCTCAGCACATCTACTTGGCAGATGCCAGCATTGCCGAGAACATCGCATTTGGCGTACCTCGGAATTCCATTGACATGGCCGCCGTCGAGCGCTCCGCTCGCGTGGCACAGCTTCATGAGTTTGTTTCCGAGCATCTTGAATATGGCTATGAGACGATCATTGGAGACCGGGGGATCAGGTTGTCCGGAGGGCAGCGTCAACGCATTGGTATTGCGAGGGCCCTTTATCGAGATCCAGCCATCCTCCTGATGGACGAAGCTACTAGTGCACTTGACCCGGAAACAGAAGAAGCCCTCATCTCGGCCGTTAGGGAAACATGCAAAGAACGGACCGTCGTGATCGTCACGCATCGCGAATCGTGTTTGCAAAACTGCAAAAAAGTCATTTCGCTTTACGGCAACCGATCTGCTCCATCACATCCTTGATGGAAAAGCCCACCGATGACACATCGCTTAGCCATCTTTCGTCAAAGCATTCTGCCGATTTCGGAAACCTTCATTCGATCTCAGGCTCAATCATTGACGCGCTGGCGGCCAATACTCATCGGCTTCAAGCGAGCCACGAATAGTCTTGACCTCAAAAATATCCCGGCATGCGTTGTTGGCCCCAATTCTCTTGCAGAAACCATCCATGAGTCGATGGCCTATTGGGCCAAACTCCCAGTTCGCAGACTGACTCGATTACTCACACGAATTGGCGCGGATATGGTGCATGCCCATTTTGGGCCCGATGCCGTTCACATCTGGCCCAGTGTTCGCGCCGCCGGACTTCCAATGCTGGTGACCTTGCATGGTTATGACGTAAACATCCGCCGCGAATGGTGGAAATCCGGCAAAGGTGGGTCAAGAAATCGAGTCTACCCAGAGCGTCTTCTGCAATTGGCTCAGGAACCAAAGGTCGGCTTCCTAGCTGTTTCAGAAGCCATTAGACAACGTGCTATTGAATCGGGGATCCCGCAGGAAAGGATAACCACCTCTTACATTGGGGTGGATTTGCCGTCCATCCCTTATCCAGGCCCGCCACTTTCACATAGAAGAAAAAGAATCTTGTTCGTCGGAAGGATGGTGGAGAAAAAAGCCCCGGATCTCTTGTTGGATTCATTTCTTGATGTATTGAAGCAAGTCCCTGACGCAGAACTTACTTTCATTGGCGACGGTCCACTACTGCCAAAAATATTGGCCGTCACAAGGGAAAAACAACTACCAGTTCAAGTTCTCGGCAGTCGCCCTTGGGAGGAAGTGATACAACAGCTTGGCCTCTGCAGAGTCTTTTGCCTCCCTAGCATTACTGCTCAAAATGGGGATGCAGAAGGATTGCCCATCGCATTGCTCGAAGCGATGGCGAGTGGCGTTGCAGTCGTAAGCTCTGACAGCAGCGGCATTAAAGAAGCCGTGTTACACAAGAAAACGGGGCTACTTTTCCATGAGCATGACCGCAATCAACTATCCTCCCATCTGGTCACCTTGATGCGTGATAGTGCTCTCTGCGAGAGATTGGCAGTCGAAGCCAGGCGATACGCTGCTTTGAACTTTAATTTGGGCAGATGCACCAAATCTCTTGAAGACATACTCGATCAGCATCTCGCCTTGCACTCCTGATGCGCCTCTTTTTCTACCTTTAGCAAATGGACACAGACGCGCCGCTGTTGACTATAGTCATCCCCACATATGATCGCGCCATTTACTTACACCGGGCCGTCTCTAGCGCACTTGCAATTGGAGACGATGTTGAAGTTTTGGTAATACAAAACGGGAGGAAGCTATCCCGCAAAGAGATCCTAAATGCATTTGAAGACGATGAACGAATTCGCGTTAGAAATTTAGTCCAGGCGAATGCAAACGCCGCAAGAAACCTCGGACTAGAACTTGCTCGCGGGGAATTCATTCGCTTCCTTGACGATGATGATTATCTCTACCCAGAAGTCGCGCGTCGCCAAACTATCGCGGCCAAAGATTCTGGGTGCGATGTTTGTTCTGGCCATGTCGATCTGGTCGATAGTGACGAAAATTTCATTTCCAGGGTCTGCCAACCTCGCACCAACGACATCATAGAAGCCACACTCGGTCCAACAAGGGTAACGCTGGTCACTGCTCATCTATTTCGAACTGGATTTGTGAGGGATTTGAGGTGGAGCGAGAATCTAGCGGGATACCAAGATGTTGAATGGCTATTTCAGGTATGCCGACTTCCGGGGATAACGTGGCTGCGCTTTGACGAGGCCGTGGGAGTATGGAGACAGCACCGCAACGCACGAATCTCTCGCGGCAGAGATCCTGGCCCCACAGTGCTAGCCCATGCTGCTCGAGCCTTACTTGATGTTGTTGAGACATTGGATGTCCGCGGAGAACTGCACGAGCGTCGCCGTATCGCTGCTGCCACGAGCCTATGGAATTGGATACAAAAGGGCCTTCTATATGGCCTTGATCCATGGCGCGATTTCGCGCGAAGAGCTCGACTCTTGGCCCCAACAAGCAAACCGCCAGGCCGCATTTATCACATGCGTTGTTTTCGAAGGCTGGATCCAATGGCGATCGCACTCCTCTTGCTTCCCGCTCGCCTTCTGCTGCACATTGCCCGCACGATTGTGCCCTCGCTTCGACGGTAGGACCCCAAATAGATGAAGCCAGCGTCGATGGAAAGCGCACCGACGGTTTCAATCGCGATGCCTGCCTATAACGCGTCTGCAACCATCGTAGCCGCGATAGAGTCCTTACTTGCTCAGTCTTTTCAAGACTTCGAACTCATTGTTTGCGACGACGCGTCAACCGATGGAACCACGTTCCTGGTGGAGGCCTTCAATGACCCGCGCATAAAACTTCTAAAGAACGCCTCCAACATGGGCGAAGGCGTGACCAGAGATAAGGCGATTCAGGCCGCAACTGGCAGATGGATTGCGGTCATCGACGCCGACGATGCGTGGCTCCCTCACCGCCTCCAGACCTTGCTGAATGCCGTTGGCGATGCAGAGCAGGTGGTGGTCTTCGACGACATCATGATCTGCCATCACACGACGACGGGCCTTGTTCCTTGGCGCGCTCTACGCGGCTGCCGTGCTTTCGGGAGCGATGGCAAGCATCCGATAGATGTTCGTCTTGAGGACTATATTCGCGCGGACCGGCTACTTATCAAGCCAATGTTTCCTGCCGCTGCGGTACTCCATGGTCGCCTTCGGCACACGCGGAGACGCCTTGGTGCCGACAACGAGTATTTCATCAAGCTTGGGATAACAGGCCTGACCTTCCGGTATTTCCCGGAGGCAATGTACATGTATCGGATGATGCCGGGATCGGTGACCGCTCAAGCTGACGGAGTTCTCAGCATGAGTACATGCATTCAGGATTGCCTGAAGCTACCTGGACTAAGCCAGAGCGTCAAGTTGGCGCTGGAGGACAAACTCAGATCTTTGCAACACAAGGAAACTTTGCACCGCGCCAGCAGGGCACTTCTCGCGGGACATGCCCTAGAGGCAGCCAAGATTTTGGCCCGTGACTTCCAGGCGATCCGGATCTCCCCCGGCCGCCTTCTCCGTCATCTTGCCTATCAATTCCATAGGCTACGCCACTCGGGGAGGGCTCGATGATCGCTGCCCCGCCAAAGGCCAAGCGAGTCGTAACGTTCGGCACCTTCGACGTCTTTCACGTCGGGCACCTGCGACTTCTGGAGCGTGCCCGCGCGCTCGGCGGCATGCTCCTCGTCGGCGTCTCGACCGATGCGCTGAACCGGTGCAAGAAGGGTCGGGCGGCGGTGTTCAGTGAGCTGGAGCGGATCGAAATCCTACGTTCCCTGCGCTGCGTGGACGAGGTATTCCTCGAGGAGTCACTCGAGCTGAAGCGCCAGTACCTCCTCGAGCATCGGGCCGACGTGCTTGCGATGGGCGACGACTGGGCCGGAAAGTTCGATGAGTTCCGTGACATCTGTGAGGTGGTGTATCTGCCCCGCACCCCGGCCATTTCCACCACGGCCGTGATCGAAAAGATCCGCCTTTAGCGCAACGCGAGGCGCATCCTTTCGATGCAACGTTCGGTGGCGCGGCCGTCGTCGCGACCGGCGTACACTTCGCGCCGCAGCGCCTTCACCCGTGCGCCATGCTCGGCAGCGAAGGTCGCCGGATCGGCGAGATAGCGGTCCAACGCGGCTTCGAGGGCGGCGAGGCTGCCCACGACCTCGCCATGGCGGTACGAGGCATCGAGCGAAAACCCCTTTCGGAAAGGCAGCTCCACGTCGAGGAACACCGTTGGCCGCTGCAGCACCATGAAGTCGAAGGCGATGGACGACCAGTCGCAGACCAGGATGTCCGTGGCGACGAGCAGTCGTTCCGTGTCGGGATAGCGTGCGAATGGCAGGTGCACGATGCCTTCGACGATACCCGTGGTCGTGCGACCCGTGTTGAGGTGCATGCGCAGGCCTACCATGGCGCCATGTCGGCGCGCGATCCCGGCTAGGCATGCCATGAACTCATGCTCTTCCGTACCGAAAGGAAAGATCCGGCGGTGCCTGTCGTCCTGTTGCCAAGTAGGGGCGAAGAGCACGAGCCTCCCGTGCTCGGGCAGACTGAACCCACGTCTGGCAGCCGCACGGGCTGCCTCTCCGCCCTGGAGCAGGTCGGTGCGCGGATTGCCTGTGGCATGGACACGTTCGGCGCGGAAGCCGTAGCGCTCCTGGTACAGCGCCTTGAGTAGTGGCGACGTCACCCAGACTTCATCGTAGTGGTGCTGCACCCGGAAATCGTCGGCGTCGAACCCCTTGAAGGGAATCCCGTGCCAGACATCGAAGAACTTCAGGTCCGACAGGAACAACATCGGCAGCAGGGCATGCAACCCATGGTCCGACACAAGCGCCCGCGCGGTCGCCAGCCAGCCGATGCACCGCGGCGAGGTCGCCAGCACGGCCCGCTCGCCTGCCTGCAGCAATTCGCGGTGGTAGCCGGGATCGATGGTCAGGAAGGCGACCTCGAATTCATCGGGCATCGTCCGCAGGCGCTGGTACAGCGCAAGCAGATTGCCCCCGAGTTTGTGCCCGTAGAGCAGGATCCGCTGCGGCTGCCGCTTCGGCAGCAGGGGGCGCAGCAGGATCGCCACCAGCGTCCAGGACCCGAACAGCGCCAGGTAGAGCCAGTGCACGGGATTGCGCGCTTCGATCTTCATCGAACGGTGTCCATCAGCAGCCGGGCATAGCCGCCTGCAACTGCGTTCCAGCCGAAACGTTGTTGCAGGCGAGGTATCATCGCGGCCACGTGCGCCCGTGCCGCACCGACATCTCCAAGCAGGCGCAGGATCTCTGTTGCTAGCGAGTCGGGCGAGCCGGCGCGCGCGCAATAGGGAGGCGCCAGCCCCTGAAACACTTCGCTCACCGCGGGAATGTCGGTCGTCACCACGGGACATCCACAGGCCAGCGCCTCGACCACGACCAACCCAAGCCCCTCCTGGTCGCCGTCCGCCGCCTCCACAAAGGGGGCTACGAGCGCGGCCGCGTTGCGGTACAGCGCAGGCAAGTCCCTCTGCGGGACCGGGCCGAGGAATTCCACCCTGCTAGCCAAGCCGAGACGTTCGGCCTGCCGCTGCAGGTTGCCCTGCTCCGGACCGAAGCCTGCGATTTTCAGGCGCGTGCCGGGAAAGGACTCTAGCACCTTCGGCATGGCGTCCAGTAGATGGCGGACGCCCTTCTTGCCGACTAGCCGGCCCACGAAGAGCAGCTCGCTGTGGGAACGGCCACAGCCGCCCCCGGGCGAGAACAGGTCGAGGTCGACGCCCATCGGCATCACCTCCACGCTCGCCGTGCCATCCACGAGATCGCGAACCTTGGGGACCATCGGGTTGCTGACGACGGTGATCGCCGCCGCCCGCTTCGCGGCGAACCGTTTCAATGCCCGCATGGGCGCGCTCCCCAGGGCATGCAGGTCCGCACCATGGCAGGTCACGACGATCTTCGGCTTCGACTTGCAGGCGGCCGCCACCAGCGCAGCGACCACCCCCTGCGGGACCAGCCAGTGCGCATGGACGGCGTCCACGCCACCATCGCGGCAGGCGACCCAAGCCGCGCGCATCATGCCGAGCACGAAGGTGGGCAGCAGCAGCCACTTCCAGGGATGCCGCCGCAAGTTCGCCAGTATGCCGCCGTCGTGCACCAGGGTTTGCAGGCGGCGCGGCGCGTAACGGTAACGGATGACGTGCACACCGTCCATTTCGCCCGTGGGTTCCGCCCCGGGGGCATCCGGCGTCACCACTGTCACCCGGAAGGATGCGCAGAGACGCCGCGCCAGTTCATGCACGAACCCCGGCTCCGGGTCGCCCTTCCAGCGCGGGTAGGTCGAAGCGAGGACCAGCAGCCGCGGCCTGCGGTCCTCAGGAGGACGGCTTGTCATCGGCACGTCGCTCCCCCCGCACCGCCTGGTAGGTCAGGCTCGTGATCTGCTCCGAGATCAGCCCGATCAGGAACACGATGACTGCCGCGCTGAACAGCAGCAGGCTCATGTTGGTGAAGCGGTGGTAGGCCCAGTAGGTGTAGCCGTAGTAGCAGGCCCCCAGCAGGAAAAACCCCATGCCCACCGGCGCGAACAGCTTCAGCGGCGAGTACAGCGTGGCGATGCGGAAGATGATCAGCAGGAAGCGCAGGCCGTCGCGGACCGGGCGGATGTGGCTGCGGCCGATGCGCGCCGCCACCGGGATCGGCACGTAGGCCACCGGATAGGCGCTGCGGAAGAACGCCATGGTGCTGGTGGTCGGGTAGCTGAAGCCGTTCGGCAGCAGGTGCAGGAACTGGCGGAAGCGCTCGGCCCGCACCACCCGGAAGCCGGAGGTCAGGTCGGCGATGCGGTGGCCGGTCATCCAGCTCGCCAGGCGGTTGTAGAAGCGGTTGGCGAGCCCGCGGCCCATGTTGGCCTGGCCATCGGCGCCACGGGCGCCGACCACCATGTCGTAGCCCTCCTCGAGCTTGGCGAGCAGCGCCGGGATGCTCGCCGCGTCGTGCTGGCCGTCGGCGTCCATGAACACCAGCACCTCGCCCGAGGCCGCGCGCGCGCCGCGCTTGATCGCGGCGCCGTTGCCCATCGAGTACGGGCTGCCCAGCACGCGGGCGCCGTGCGCGGCGGCGACGGCCGCGGTGTCGTCGCTGGAACCGTCGTCCACCACGATCACCTCGGCGTCGGGAAAGCGCTCGCGCAACCCGGGCAAGGTGCGGCGCAGGCCTTCGGCCTCGTTCTTGGCAGGCAGGATGATGGACAGGCGCATGCGGATGTTCCCCCCGGACGCGCAGGGTAGCATCGCGGCCGGCGCCGCTGCCGCGCCGCCGGCGCCGCGTTTGTGACGGGGGTTGCATTCTGGCCCCCGGGGGTTTGGGGTAAAGTCCCTTGGGGATTTGGCCGGCCCAGGGGGCCGGCGGCAGCCGACCATGGGTCGGCTCTACATGAGGGCTGTTGCTTGGCCACCGCTGTGCACGCCAACCTGGTCGGCATCACCGGCATCGCCCGGCGCCTCGTCATGGACGGCGCCCTCGCCGAGGACGCGGCGCGCGAGGCGATGGCCGCGGCCACCCAGGCGCGCAAGCCGCTGGCGCAGTACCTGGTGGAGAACAGGCTGGTCGCGCCGATCCAGCTGGCCGCGGCCAACTCGGTCGAGTTCGGCATGCCGATCTTCGACCTCGCCGCGATGGACCCGTCCCAGTCCGCGATCAAGCTCGTCAACGAGGAGCTGGTGCGCAAGCACGCGGCCGTGCCGCTGTTCAAGCGCGGCGGCCGCCTGTTCGTCGGCATCTCCGACCCGACCAATACCCGCGCCTTGGACGAATTCAAGTTCGCCACCAACCTCGCGGTCGAGCCGATCCTGGTGGACGAGGACCGGATCAAGGCCACCATCGACAAGTGGCTCGAATCGGCCGCTTCCTTCGCCGAGGCGATGGCCGAGGGCGATGGCGACGAGGATTTCGAGAACCTCGACGTCAGCGGCGGCGACGACGATGCCGACGAGGACGCCGCCGGTGGCGTGGACGCCAAGGGCGACGACACCCCGGTCGTCAAGTTCGTCAACAAGGTGCTGGTGGACAGCATCCGCCGCGGCGCCTCGGACATCCACTTCGAGCCCTACGAGACCGAGTACCGGGTGCGCTTCCGCATCGACGGCATCCTCAAGCAGGTCGCGCGCGTGCCGGTGAAGATGAGCCCGCGCATCGCCGCGCGCCTGAAGGTGATGTCGCAGCTGGACATCGCCGAGAAGCGGGTCCCGCAGGACGGGCGCATCAAGCTCAACCTCAGCAAGACCAAGCAGGTGGACTTCCGCGTCAGCACCCTGCCCACGCTGTTCGGCGAGAAGATCGTGCTCCGCATCCTCGACGGCGGCGCGGCCAAGCTCGGCATCGACAAGCTGGGTTACGAGGAGGACCAGAAGCAGCTGTTCCTCGACGCGATCCACAAGCCCTACGGCATGGTGCTCGTCACCGGCCCCACCGGCTCGGGCAAGACCGTCTCGCTGTACACGGCGCTGAACATCCTCAACGACGAGTCGCGCAACATCAGTACGGTCGAGGATCCGGTCGAAATCCGCCTGCCGGGCGTGAACCAGGTGCAGCAGAACACCAAGCGCGGCATGACCTTCGCCGCCGCGCTGCGCTCGTTCCTGCGCCAGGACCCGGACATCATCATGGTCGGCGAGATCCGCGACCTGGAAACCGCCGAGATCGCGGTCAAGGCCGCGCAGACCGGCCACATGGTGCTCTCGACCCTGCACACCAACGACGCGCCGCAGACCATCTCGCGCCTGATGAACATGGGCATCGCGCCCTACAACATCACCTCGTCGGTCACCCTGGTGATCGCCCAGCGCCTGGCCCGCCGCCTGCACGACTGCAAGCGCGAGCAGGCGCTGCCCGAGGCCGCGCTGCTCGCGGAAGGCTTCACCAAGGAAGAGATCGACGCCGGCCTGAAGATCTACGAGGCCGTCGGCTGCCCCGATTGCACCGAGGGCTACAAGGGCCGCACCGGCATCTACCAGGTGATGCCGATGACCGACAAGATCCAGGCCATCATCCTCGCCGGCGGCAACGTGCAGCAGATCGCCGCGGCCGCGCAGGAATCCGGCGTGCGCGACCTGCGCCAGTCGGCGTTGCTGAAGGTGAAGAACGGCATCACCAGCCTCGCGGAAATCAACCGCGTGACCAAGGATTGACCGCCATGGCAGTTAGCAGACCCGCCGCCCGCACCGGCCTCCGCGACGAGCTCAAGCTCTTCGTCTGGGAGGGCACCGACAAGCGCGGCGTCAAGATGAAGGGCGAGCAGTCGGCGAAGAGCGAGAACTTCGTCCGCGCCGAGCTGCGGCGCCAGGGCATCACCCCGGTTTCGGTGCGGCCCAAGCCCAAGCCGCTGTTCGGCGGCGCCGGCAAGCGGGTCACGCCCGGCGACATCGCGGTGTTCAGCCGCCAGCTCGCGACCATGATGAAGTCGGGCGTGCCGATCGTCGGCGGCCTGGAGATCATCGCCGGCGGCCAGAAGAACCCGAAGGCCAAGGAGCTCTACAACGACATCCGCACCAGCATCGAGGGCGGCAGCTCGCTGCACGAGGCGCTGAGCAAGCACCCCGTGCAGTTCGACGAGCTCTACCGCAACCTGGTGCACGCGGGCGAGACCGCGGGCGTGCTGGAGACGGTGCTGGACACCATCGCCAGCTACAAGGAGAACATCGAGGCGCTGAAGGGCAAGATCAAGAAGGCGCTGTTCTACCCCGCCACGGTCATCGCGGTGGCGATCCTGGTGAGCGCGGTGCTGCTGATCTTCGTGGTGCCGCAGTTCCAGAACGTGTTCAAGAGCTTCGGCGCGGACCTGCCGGCGTTCACCAGGATGATCATCGCCGCGTCGGACTTCATGATCAGCTACTGGTGGCTGGTGCTGTTCGTCGTCGGCGGCTCGGTGGGCGGCCTGGTCTTCCTCAAGAAGCGCTCGCTCGCGTTCCAGCACCTGCTGGACCGGCTGATCCTGAAGCTGCCGGTGATCGGCCAGATCATGCACAACTCGGCCATCGCCCGGTTCTCGCGCACCCTGGCGGTGACCTTCCAGGCCGGCGTGCCGCTGGTCGAGGCCCTGGACATCGTGTCGGGCGCCACCGGCAACTCGGTCTACGAACAGGCGGTCAAGCGCATCCGCGACGACGTCGCGGTGGGCTACCAGGTGAACGTGGCGATGCGGCAGGTGAACCTGTTCCCGCACATGGTGATCCAGATGGCGGCCATCGGCGAGGAAGCCGGCGCCCTGGACGCCATGCTGTACAAGGTGGCCGAGTTCTACGAGGCCGAGGTCAACAACGCGGTGGACGCCCTGTCCAGCCTGCTCGAGCCGCTGATCATGATCTTCATCGGCGGCATCGTCGGCTGCATGGTGGTCGGCATGTACCTGCCGATCTTCAAGCTGGCCGCCGCGATCTGACGCCGATCTGGTAAGGTCGCGTCGCGGCGGACGCGTCGCGCCGACAGGGGTACGCATGGCGTTTCTGGACCAGAATCCGGCGATCGGCTATCCGCTCGCGGCGGGCTTCGGCCTGCTCGTGGGCAGCTTCCTCAACGTGGTGATCCTGCGCCTGCCGCGCCGCCTCGAATGGCAGTGGAAGCGCGACAGCCGCGAGGTCCTCGGCGAGCCCGAGATCTACGACCCGCCCCCGCCGGGGATCGTGGTCGAGCGCTCGCACTGCCCGCACTGCAAGCACCCGCTGTCCTGGTACGAGAACATCCCGGTCTTCAGCTGGCTGGCCCTGCGCGGGCGCTGCCGGCACTGCCAGGCCCCGATCTCGGTGCAGTACCCGCTGGTCGAGCTGCTGACCATGCTGCTGGTGCTGTGTTGCGTGTGGCAGTTCGGCTTCGGCTGGAAGGGCTTCGGCGCGATCGTGTTCACCTGCTTCCTGGTGGCCCTGGCGGGCATCGACCTGCGCACCCAGCTCCTGCCCGACCAGCTCACCCTGCCCTTGATGTGGCTCGGCCTGGTGGCCAGCATCGACCCCCTCTACCTCACCGCCAAGCAGGCGCTGGTGGGCGCCATCATCGGCTACCTGAGCCTCTGGTCGGTGTGGTGGGTGTTCAAGCAGCTCACCGGCAAGGAGGGCATGGGCCACGGCGATTTCAAGCTGCTCGCGGCGATGGGCGCGTGGGTCGGCCTGAAGGGGATCCTGCCGATCATCCTGCTGTCGTCGCTGGTGGGCGCGATCATCGGCTCGATCTGGCTGAAGCTGCGCGGCAGCGACCGCGCCACGCCCATCCCGTTCGGCCCCTACCTCGCCATCGCCGGCTGGATCACCTTCTTCTGGGGCAACGGCCTGGTGGACTGGTACCTGCGCTTCGCCGGCCTGGACCGCTGACGGCCGCGGCATGGGCGAGACCGCTTCCGGCAGCCACGTCCTCGTCTGCGGCGGCGCGGGCTACATCGGCGCGCACATGTGCAAGGCGCTCGCGGCCGCGGGCCTCGTGCCGGTCACGTTCGACAACCTCGCCACCGGCCACCGCGAGGCCGTGCGCTGGGGGCCGCTGGTCGAGGGCGACCTGCTCGACCCGACGGCGCTGCGCGCCGCGTTCGCCGCCTGGCCGGTGCGCGCGGTGCTGCATTTCGCGGCGCGCTCGCTGGTGGCCGAATCGGTGCGCGAACCGGGCCTGTACTTCCGCAACAACGTCGCCGGGACACTGAACCTGCTCGATGCGATGCGCGAGGCCGGGGTCGGCAGGCTGGTGTTCTCCTCGACGGCGGCGGTCTACGGCGACCCCGTGTACACGCCGATCGACGAGGCGCACCCGACCGCGCCGATCAACCCGTACGGCTGGAGCAAGCTCATGGCCGAACGGCAGATCGCCGAATACTGCCGCGCGCACGGCCTGCGCGCCGCGTGCCTGCGCTACTTCAATGCGGCCGGCGCCGACCCCGACGGCGACGCGGGCGAATCCCACGACCCGGAGACGCACCTCATCCCGAACCTGCTGCGCGCCGCGCTGGCGCCGGACGGCGGCGAGCCGGCGAGCATCTTCGGCGACGACTACGACACGCCCGACGGGACCTGCGTGCGCGACTACGTGCACGTCGCGGACCTGTGCGACGCGCACCTGCTGGCCCTGCAGCGGCTGGAATCGGCGCCGGGCATGCACGTCTACAACCTCGGCGGTGGCCGGGGCAGTTCGGTGGCCGAAGTGCTGGCGGCCTGCCGCGAGGTCTCCGGGAAGCCGATCCCCGCCCGGCAGCTGCCGCGCCGGCCGGGCGACCCGGCGGTGCTGGTGGCGTCGTCGGAGGCAGCGCGACGCGATCTTGGATGGCGGCCACGCTTCGGCCTGCGCGACTGCATCGCGCACGCCTTGGCCTGGGAACAGCGGCGATGAGCGGCTTCGTGGTCGGGCTGACCGGCGGCATCGCCTCGGGCAAGAGCGCGGTGGCGCGCGAGTTCGCGGCACGCGGCGTGCACGTGGCCGACGCCGACGTCGCGGCGCGGGCGGCCGTCGCGCCCGGTTCGGAAGGCCTGTCGGAGCTGGTCGCGGCCTTCGGCGGCGGCATCCTCGACGCGGCCGGCGCGCTCGACCGCGCGGCGATGCGCCGGCGCATCTTCGAGGACGACGCCGCCAGGCGCGCGCTCGAGGCGATCGTGCATCCGCGGGTGCGCGCCGCGCTGCAGGCGGAATGCAGCGCCGCGCCGGGGCCCTACGCGGTCGCGGCCATCCCCTTGCTGGCCGAGGGCGGCGGGCGCAAGGCGTATCCGTGGCTCGCGCGCATCCTGGTCGTGGACGCGCCGGTGGAAACGCAGCGGGCGCGCCTGCTCGCGCGCGACGGCATCGACGCGGCGCTCGCGGACCGGATGATCGGCGCGCAGGCGACGCGCGCCCAACGCCTGGCCATCGCCGACGACGTGCTCGCCAACACCGGCACGCTGGAGGAGCTCGCGGCCCACGTGGCCTCCCTGGACCGGCTGTACCGCGCGCTCGCCGCGGCCGGCACCGCCGGCTGAGCCGGCACTCCCGCTTCAGGCCTGGAGCGCGCGGATCGCGGCGATGCCCTGCGCGCCGTGGGCGCGCGCGACCGCGATGTCTTCCGGGGCGAGCCCGCCGATGCCGTACACCGGCAGCGTGCTCGCCTCGCGCAGCGCCGCGAACGCCGGCCAGCCGAGCGGCATCGCGTCGGGATGGCTGGCGGTGGCGCGCACCGGTCCGAGCACCGCGAAATCGCAGCGCAGGCGCTCGGCCTGCGCCAGGTCGGCCGCATCGTGGCAGGACGCCGCCACCGGCAGCGCCTGCGGCAGCGGGCGCTGCGCCAGGCCGGCGAGCTGCGACGCCTTCAGGTGCACGCCGATGCGCAGCTCGCGGGCGAGCGCGACGTCGGCGTTGACCAGCACCTCCACGTCGGCGGCGCGGCACAGCGCGGCGGCCTCGCGCACCAGCACGCGCCAGCGCGCCGGGTCGGTGGCGGGGCCGGGGCGCAGCTGGATGCGCTGCACCTCGCCGGACGAAGCCGCGCGCTCCACCGCCGCCAGCCAGCGCTTGCCCTCGCCCGCCGGCGCGGGCGTCACCAGGTAGCGGTCGGGCTGCTGCAGCGCGGCGACCACCGGACGGTCGGCGCCTGGCATCGCATAGCTCGCGAGCTTGTGCGGCGGCACCCAGGCCAGCGCCTGGCCGTCGAGGCCCTTGATCGGGCCCTGCCAGGCGGCGATGCGGCGCACGTCGAGCAGCAGGCGCTTGTGCGGGTAGCGGTGCGGCACGGCGATGACCTGCGCGCCGACGGTGGCGGCGATGCCGAGCTCCTCGTGCAGCTCGCGGGCGAGCGCGGCCTCGGCGCTTTCGCCGGGCTCGCGCTTGCCGCCGGGGAATTCCCACAGGCCGGCGAGGTCGCGGCCCTCGGTGCGCCGCGCGAGCAGGATGCGGCCGCGGGCGTCGGTGATGACGCCCGCGACGACGTGGATCAACGGCGCGTCGTCCGGCATGCAGCTCTAGGGATCAGGTGAGCTGGCCGTGGCAATGCTTGAACTTCTTGCCGCTGCCGCAGGGGCACGGATCGTTGCGGCCCACGCGCGGCACGCCGCCCTGCGCCTGCAGCGCCGCGGCCATGGCCTGCGCCTGCGCGGCCTCCTCGTCGGCGCCCAGGCCGCCCGCGTCGGCGTGCTGGAACTGCATCTGCTGCGACTGGCGCTGCGCCTGCGCGCGCTCGGCGGCCTCCAGCGCGGCGATCTCCTCCTCGCTGCGGATGCGCACCCGCGCGAGCATGGTCACGACCTCGCGCTTGACCTTGTCCAGCATCTGCCCGAACAGCAGGAAGGCCTCGTGCTTGTACTCCTGCTTCGGCTGCTTCTGCGCGTAGCCGCGCAGGTGGATGCCCTGGCGCAGGTAGTCCATGCGCGCCAGGTGCTGCTTCCAGTTCTCGTCGAGCACGCTCAGCATGATGTGCTTCTCGACCGCGCGCATGGTCTCGGCGCCGACCTGCCGCTCCTTCTCCGCGAAGGCCTCGGCGACCAGGCGCTGCACCTCGGCCTCGATCTGCTCGGCGTCCACCTCGGTGCGCGAGCCGATCTCCGCGGCCAGGCCCGGCGGGATCCCGAAGTCGCTGGCGAGCTCGGCCTCGAGCCCGGCCAGGTCCCACTGCTCGTCGATCGAGTTCTCGGGCACGTAGCGGCGCACCGTCTCGGACACCACGTCCTGGCGGATCGCCTCGACGTTCTCCTGCACGCTCTCGGCCTCCAGCAGCTCGTTGCGCTGCTGGTAGATGACCTTGCGCTGGTCGTTGTTGACGTCGTCGAAGTCGAGCAGGTTCTTGCGGATGTCGAAGTTGTGGGCCTCGACCTTGCGCTGCGCGTTGGCGATCTGCTTGGAGACCAGGGGCGACTCGATGATGTCGTCCTCCTTCAGGCCCATGCGCGCCATCACCTTCTGCACCCAGTCGGCGGCGAAGATGCGCATCAGGTTGTCCTCGAGCGACAGGTAGAAGCGCGAGGAGCCCGGGTCGCCCTGGCGGCCGGAGCGGCCGCGCAGCTGGTTGTCGATGCGCCGCGACTCGTGGCGCTCGGTTCCGATGATGTGCAGGCCGCCGGCGGCCACCACCTGCTCGTGGCGGGCCTGCCATTCGGCCTTGAGGTGCGCCCGGGTGGCCTCGTCGAGCGGGCCGCCCTGCTGCGCCTCGAGCGCGGCGATCTCGGCCTCGAGCGAGCCGCCGAGCACGATGTCGGTGCCGCGGCCGGCCATGTTGGTGGCGATGGTCACCGCGCCCGGGCGGCCGGCCTGGGCGACGATCTGCGCCTCGCGCTCGTGCTGCTTGGCGTTGAGCACCTCGTGCGGGATGCCGAGCTCGCGCAGGCGCTGGCTGAGCATCTCCGAGACCTCGATCGAGGTCGTGCCCACCAGCACCGGCTGGCCCTTGGCGTGCACCGCCTGGATCTCGGCGATCACCGCCCGGAACTTGCCCGCGCGGTTGAGGAACACGGCGTCGCTGTGGTCCTTGCGGATCATCGGCCGGTGGGTCGGGATCACCACCACTTCCAGGCCGTAGATGTTCTGGAACTCGTAGGCCTCGGTGTCGGCGGTGCCGGTCATGCCCGCCAGCTTCGAGTACATGCGGAACAGGTTCTGGAACGTGATCGACGCCAGCGTCTGGTTCTCGCGCTGCACCGCCACGCCTTCCTTGGCCTCGATCGCCTGGTGCAGGCCGTCGGACCAGCGGCGCCCCGGCAGGGTGCGGCCGGTGAACTCGTCGACGATCACCACCTCGCCGTCGCGCACGATGTAGTCCACGTCGCGCTGGTACAGCGCGTGCGCGCGCAGGCCGGCGTTGAGGTGGTGGACCACGTGGATGTTGTGGGCCGCGTACAGGCTGTCGTCGCCCTCGAGCACGCCGGCCTCGCGCAGCAGCTGCTCGGCGTGTTCCTGGCCGGCCTCGGACAGGTGCACCTGCTTCTGCTTCTCGTCCACCCAGTAGTCGCCCTCGCCGTCCTCGGACTGCTGGCGGACCAGGCGCGGCACGATCCGGTCCACCTTGAGGTAAAGCTCGGGGGTCTCGTCGGTCGGGCCGGAGATGATCAGCGGGGTGCGGGCCTCGTCGATCAGGATCGAGTCCACCTCGTCCACGATCGCGAAGTTCAGGCCGCGCTGGAAGCGGTCGTGCTTCGACAGCGCCATGTTGTCGCGCAGGTAGTCGAAGCCGATCTCGTTGTTGGTGGCGTAGGTGATGTCGGCGGCGTACGCGGCGTGCTTGTCCGCGTGCGGCATGCCCGGGTAGACCACGCCCGTGTCCAGGCCGAGCCAGCCGTACAGCTTGCCCATCTGCGCGGCGTCGCGGCGGGCCAGGTAGTCGTTGACGGTGACCACGTGCACGCCCTTGCCGCTGAGCGCGTTGAGGTACACCGGCAGGGTCGCGGTGAGGGTCTTGCCCTCGCCGGTGCGCATCTCGGCGATCTTGCCCATGTGCAGGACCATGCCGCCGATCAGCTGCACGTCGAAGTGGCGCATGCCCAGCACGCGCACCGAGGCCTCGCGGCAGACCGCGAAGGCCTCCGGCAGCAGCTTGTCGAGGGACTCGCCGTTGGCGTGGCGCTCGCGGAACTCGGCGGTCTTGGCCTGCAGCTCGGCGTCGGAGAGCGCCTGCATCTGCGGCTCGAGGGCGTTGATCTTGCGGACGACGCCGCCGAGTTGCTTGAGCAGGCGCTCGTTGCGGCTGCCGAAGATGCTGGTGAGCAGGCGATTGAACATGGACGATCCGGCTGGGCGTAGGGGGCTCGGGACCCGCGGGCGGGGCCCGGAGTTCCCCCGGAAACGAAAAAGGGCGCCAGGCGCCCTTCTTCACGGCAACTGCGGATTGTACCGTGGGGTCGGCCCCGGGGTAATCCAAGTCGCGCCGACCCATGGTCGGCGGCACTGCGCCTACAGGAACTTGCGCGGGTTCACGACCTTGCCGTGGTCCCAGACCTCGAAGTGCACGTGGGCGCCCGTGGAGCGGCCGGTCGAGCCCGCGCGGGCCACGACCTGGCCGGCACGGACCAGGTCGCCGACCTGGGCCAGCAGCCGCGAATTGTGCGCGTAGCGGGTCACGTAACCGTTCCCATGGTCGATCTCGACCACGTTGCCGTAGCCCGAGCGGACCCCGGCGTAGCTGACGACGCCGTCGGCCACGGCCGTGACCGGGTCGCCGATACGGGCGTGGAAGTCCAGGCCGCGGTGGTACTCGCCGCCCCGCCCGAACGGGTCGGCGCGGCGGCCGAAGCCCGAGGTGATGTAGCTGTTGGCGATCGGGCTGCGCGAGGGGGTGGCGGCCTGCTCGAGCCGGCGGTTGAACAGCAGCGTCTCCAGCACCGAGAGCTGCGCCCCGGAGGCGCGGAACTGGGCCTCCAGGCGGTCCATGCCGGCGCGCAGCTCGCCCGGCATGATGTCGGTCGCCGGGCCGGCGCCGCCCACGCCCACGGGCGCGTCGAAGTCGAACTCGCCGTCGTCGAACTGGCCGGCCTGGGCCAGCCGCTCGCCGAGCGCGTTGAGCCGGTTGGCCTGGGCCTGCAGCTCGCCGAGGCGGGCGGCCAGGGCGTTGACCTCGCGCTGGGCCTGCTCGCGGGTCTCGGCAAGCTGGGCCTGCTGCGCGGCGCTCTGGCGCTCGAGCCAGGCCAGGCGGGCGCCGGCCGCGCCCGTGCGCAGGCCCGCGCCCAGCGCGACGCCGGCCGCCAGCAGCAGCACCGCGGCCAGCGCCGGGCGCCGGGCGACGCAGCCACAGGCGTGGTCGGCGGCGGCGTGGCAGCGCGCGCGCAGGTGGCCGGCGATCTTGTTGTGTAGAGTCATGCGATGCCTCGTTCCCTTCCAGGTGCCCCGCGCGAGGCGCTCGAAGCGCTCTTCGCGGCGGGCCATGCCGATCCCCTGCGGCGGGCCTTGTGGCTCGACGCCCTGGAACAGCGACTGCGTCCCCACCTGCCCCCCGCCCTGGCCCCGCACGCGCGGTTCGCGAACGTGGACGGCGGCAGGCTGGTGTTCCTCGTCGATTCGCCGGTCTGGAAGGCGCGGCTGCGCCTGGCCTCGGCCGAGCTCCTCGACGCAGCCCGTTCCGTCGGGCTGCAGTGCGACGAAGTGGTGGTCAAGGTCGCCACGACGCCGCCCGCGCCGGCCGGGCCGGCGCCCCGCCGCCCGGTGCCGCTGTCGGCCGCCACGCGCGAAGCGCTGGAGGCGGCCCTGGCGTCACTGAAGGACGGGTCCTGATGGCCGCCCGACCCCCGTTTTGACGTTTGGGGCGCGGGCGACCGGGGGCATCCTACCCGTCGAGGCCATGTGAAAAGTTAAAGGCCGGGCCGGAAACGTTCGTTTTTTGTTAAGAAAATGAACGGCTTGCCGGGGGATCAGGCGAGGGCCGGGGCCAAGCCGTAGGCGCGCGGGGCGGCCTGGGCATCCTGGAAGGTCACTTCCTCCCAGGCCTCCTGCTCGGCGAGCAGGGCGCGGACCAGCCGGTTGTTCAGGGCGTGGCCCGACTTGCGCGCCTCGTAGGCGCCGATGATGGGGTGGCCGGCCAGGTACAGGTCGCCCACCGCGTCGAGGATCTTGTGGCGCACGAACTCGTCGGCGTAGCGCAGGCCGTCGTCGTTCAGCACCCGGAACTCGTCCAGCACGATGGCGTTGTCCATCGAGCCGCCCAGGCCCAGGTTGCGCTCGCGCATGAACTCCAGGTCGCGCATGAAGCCGAAGGTGCGGGCGCGGCTGACCTCGCGGATATAGGCCTCGGTGGAGAAGTCCACGACCGCACGCGACTGCTGCGCCGGGATCGCCGGGTGGTCGAATTCCACGGTGAAATCGAGGCGGAAGCCGTCGTGCGGCACGAACCGGGCGAGCTTGTCGCCGTCGCGCACCTCGACCGGACGCTTGATGCGGATGAAGCGCTTGGGCGCGTCCTGCTCGACGATGCCGGCCGACTGCAGCAGGAACACGAACGGACCCGCGGAGCCGTCCATGATCGGCACTTCGGGCGCCGACAGGTCGATCCAGGCGTTGTCGATGCCGAGGCCGGCCAGCGCCGACATCAGGTGCTCGACGGTCAGCACCTTGCCCTCGCCGCGCGACAGGCCGGTGCAGAGCATGGTCTCGGTGACGAGCTGGGCGTCGGCCGGGATCTCGACCGCCGGCTCGAGGTCGGTGCGGCGGAACACGATGCCGGTGTCCACGGCGGCCGGGCGCAGGGTCAGGTAGACCTTCTCGCCGCTGTGCAGCCCCACGCCGGTGGCGCGGATCACGTTCCTGAGGGTGCGCTGGGCGAGCATGGCAGCCGCAAAGGTTACCACCGGGACCTGAACGGGAGGGGGAGAGCCGACCCCTGGTCGGCTTCCGCAGGCCCCGGGAGCCGACCCTGGGTCGGCTCGACGGGGCCCCTGCCGGTCAGTCGGCCTGGCGGCGCAGGAACGCCGGGATGTCCAGGTAGCTGCTGTCGTTGCCGAAGTCGGCCACGTCCGGGCGCGCGGGCTCGGCCGTGGTGCCGCCGCCGGACCGGCCGCGCAGCGCCGAGGCGATGCCGCCGATCGGGCCCTGCGCCCCGCCGAAGCCGTCGCCGGCCTCGTCCACCACCATGCCGGTGGTGCCGTCGCGCTTGGCCTGGTTGTGGATCAGCTGCACCTGCGGGCGGCGATGCTCGCGGCCGTAGCCGTAGTCGTCGCGCGGCATCGCCTGCCGGGCCACGGAACGATTGAGGCCCGTGGCGACCACGGTGACGCGCACGTCGTCCTGCATGTCCGGGTCGAGCACGGTGCCGATGACCACGGTCGCGTCCTCGGAGGCGAAGCCCTCGACGGTGCGGCCGACCTCGTCGAACTCGGCCATCGTGAAGTCCGGGCCGGCGGTGATGTTGACCAGGATGCCGTTGGCGCCCGACAGGTTGACGTCGTCGAGCAGCGGGTTCTGGATCGCCGCCTCGGCCGCCGCCTGCGCGCGGTCGTCGCCGCGGGCATGGCCGGTGCCCATCATCGCCAGGCCCATCTCCGACATCACCGTGCGCACGTCGGCGAAGTCCACGTTGATCAGGCCGGGGCGCACGATCAGGTCGGCGATGCCCTGCACCGCGCCGAGCAGCACGTCGTTGGCCGCGCGGAAGGCCTGGATCATCGTCGCGTTGCGGCCGAGCACGGTGATCAGCTTCTCGTTCGGGATCGTGATCAGCGAGTCGCAGTGCTGCGACAGCTCGTCGATGCCCTTGAGCGCCACCTGCATGCGGCGGCGGCCCTCGAACGGGAACGGCTTGGTGACCACGGCCACCGTCAGGATGCCCATCTCCTTGGCCAGCTGCGCCACCACCGGCGCCGCGCCGGTGCCGGTGCCGCCGCCCATGCCGGCGGTGATGAACACCATGTCGGCGCCCTGCAGCGCGTCCATGATCCGCTCGCGGTCCTCGAGCGCGGCCTGGCGGCCGACCTCGGGGTTCGCGCCCGCGCCCAGGCCCTTGGTGACGTTGCTGCCGAGCTGCAGCTGCAGCTTCGCGCCGCAGTTCTTGATCGCCTGCGCGTCGGTGTTGGCGGTGATGAACTCCACGCCCTCGACGCTGCTGCTGACCATGTGCGCGACCGCGTTGCCGCCGCCGCCGCCCACGCCGACCACCTTGATGACCGCGTTCGGGGCCATCTTCTCTACCAGTTCGAAATGCGCCATGACCTTGTCCTCGGGTTTTTTAGTTATGTGTGTTTCGGAAGGCGGGAATGGGGAACAGGGAATGGGGGAAGGGAAGATCCTCGTTGCCCTGCTTGCCCGTCCCGTCGGGCTGTCACTGGATCCTCGTCATCGCTTTCGCCTCCATTTGCAGCGCACCCACCCTTCCCCATTCCCTCTGCCCCATTCCCGGCCGCCCATCAGAATTCCCCCCGGTACCAGTTCTTCAGCTTCGAGAGGAACGTGCCCGCCCGTCCGGCGCGCAGCGCCGGCCGCCGCGGGTGCTCGATCTGGCTGCCCATCAGCAGCAGGCCCACGCCGGTGGCGTGGACCGGGTTGTTCACCACTTCGCCCAGGCCGGTGACGTGCTGCGGGATGCCGACCCGCACGGGCATCTGCAGCATCTCCTCGGCGAGCTCGACCACGCCTTCCATCTTCGAGGCGCCGCCGGTGAGCACCATGCCCGCGCGCACCAGCTCCTCGAAGCCGGAGCGGCGCAGCTCGGCCTGCACCATCTCGAAGATCTCCTCGTAGCGGCCCTGCACCGCCTGCGCCAGCGAATGGCGCGGCAGGCGCCGCGGCGGGCGGTCGCCGACGCTGGGCACCTGGATCGATTCCTCGGCGGTGGCCAGCTGCGCCAGCGCGCAGGCGTAGCGCACCTTGATCTGCTCGGCCTCCGGGGTGGGCGTGCGCAGCATGTGGGCGATGTCGCTGGTGACGTGGTCGCCGGCGATCGGCAGCGACGCGGTGTGGCTGATCGCGCCCTGCACGAACACCGCGATGTCGGTGGTGCCGGCGCCGATGTCCACCAGCACCACGCCGAGCTCGCGCTCGTCGGCGGTGAGCACGGCGACGGCCGAGGCCAGCGACGACAGCACCAGGTCGTCCACCTGCAGGCCGCAGCGCTGCACGCACTTGGTGATGTTGGCGGCGGCCGACTGCGCGCACACCACCAGGTGCGCATGCACCTCCAGGCGCACGCCGTTCATGCCGACCGGGTTGCGGATGCCGTCCTGCGAGTCGTCGAGCACGTACTCGCGCGGGATCGCGTGCAGGATCCGCTGGTCGGCCGGGATCGCGACCGCCTTCGCGGCCTCGAGCACGCGGTCCAGGTCGGCCCAGGTCACCTCGCCGTCGCGGATCGGCACGATGCCGGGCGAGTTGCGGCACTGCACGTGGTTGCCGGAGATCGAGGCGTAGACCGAGCTGATCTCGCAGCCGGCCATCAGCTCGGCCTCCTCGACCGCGCGCTGGATGGACTGCACCGTGGACTCGATGTCCACCACCACGCCGCGCTTGAGGCCGCGCGACTCGTGCGAGCCGATGCCGATCACCTCGATCGGGTTGCCGGGCGAGTACTCGCCCACCAGCGCCACCACCTTGGAGGTGCCGATGTCGAGTCCCACGATCAATGCCTTGTCGCCTTTGCGGTTCATGTGCCTGTTGCCTGTGCCGGTGCCGGCGCGGAGGCGGTCGCCTCGCCCCACGTCAGCGCGAAACCATTGGTGTAGCGGAGGTCGGCGCGGCGCAGGGCCTCGCCGGCGGGCTGGGCGAGGACCTGCGGCAGCAGGCGCGCGAAGCGGCCCATGCGCGCGCGCGGCTCGCGGCTGCCCACCACCACGTCCACGCCGTTGGAGAGCCGCAGCGACCAGCTGCCGCGGCGGTCGAGCCGCAGCGCGCGCACGTCCAGGCCGGTGCGCGCGAACAGGTCGCGGGATTCGCCGTACAGCGCCATCACCTCGGCCTCGTGCCCGGGCGGACCGTCGAGCAGCGGCAGCGACTTCGGCACGTTCACGCCGCGCGCGTCGAACACGCGCCCGTCCTCGGCCAGCAGCCTGGACTCGCCCCAGCGCGCGAACGGCCGGTGCTCGACCACGCGCACCTCGAGCACGTCCGGCCAGCGCTTGCGCACCTCGGCCTGGTCCACCCACGGCAGCCGCGCGACCGCGGCCTGCGCATCGCCCAGGCGCACCGCGAAGAACCCGTCGCGCGCATAGGGCAGCAGGACCTCGCGCAGGCGCTTCGGGTCCACCCGCTCGAGCTTGCCCTCGACGCGCAGCTTGCGCAGCGGCCAGCGTTCGGCGCCGATCCAGCCGTTCACCACCGCCACCACCGGCAGCGCCACCAGCGCCAGCGCCAGCGTCCACGCCGCCACGCGCAGCAGCGTGCCTTCGGGGAAGCGGCCGTCGGCGGTCGCGTTCATCGCGCGCCCTCCACCGGGATGCTGGTTTCCAGGATCCGCCAGCACAGGTCCTCGAACGACAGGCCGAACGGCGCCGCCGACTTCGGCATCAGCGAATGGCTGGTCATGCCCGGCGCGGTGTTCGCCTCGAGCAGCCAGTTGCGGCCCTCGCGGTCACGCATGAAGTCGATGCGCGCCCAGCCGCGCAGGTCGAGCGCCGCGAAGGCGCGCTCGGCCTGGTCGCGCGCCTCGGCCTCGCCGGCCGCGTCCAGGCCCGGGCACACGTACTGCGTGTCCTCGGCGACGTACTTGGCGTTGTAGTCGTACCAGCCGCCCTTCGGCACGATGCGCACCGTGGCCAGGGCGCGGCCGTCGAGCACGCCGATGGTGTACTCGTCGCCCTCGATCAGCTGCTCGACCAGCAGCTCGCCGCCGGCCTTCGGCGGGATGTAGCGCGCGGCCAGCTCCACCGCCGCCTCGAGGTCGGACTCGCCGAACACGCGGCTGACGCCGACGCTGGAGCCCTCCGCCGACGGCTTCACGATCACCGGCAGGCCCAGCTCGCGCACCGCCGCGTGCACGTCGCCGCCGCGCGGCAGGCGCACGTAGCGCGGCGTCGGCAGGCCCAGCGACAGCCACACCTGCTTGCTGCGCACCTTGTCCATCGCCAGCGCGGTGCCGAGCACGGCCGAGCCGGTGTACGGCACCCCCAGCGCCTCGAGCAGGCCCTGCAGGGTGCCGTCCTCGCCGCCGCCGCGGTTGCCGTGCAGGATGTTGAACACGCGGTCGAAGTGCCTGGCCTGCAGCTCGCGCAGCAGGTTGGGGATGCCGTCCACGGCGTCGGCGCGGACGCCGCGCGCGCGCAGCGCGGCGAGCACGTTGCGCCCGGAATCCAGCGACACCTCGCGCTCGGAACTGGTGCCGCCCATGAGCACGGCGACGTGGCCGAACACGGCCGGGTCGTCGAAGCGCGCCGGCGGCAGCGGCGGCAGGCCCGCGTGCAGGTCCGGGGTCGCGCTCATGCGCCACCTCCGAAGCCGTTGGCCGCCAGCTGCTGCGCGGCCTGGCCGATGTCGCCCGCGCCCATCACCAGCAGCAGGTCGCCGTCCTGCAGGATGTCGGGCAGCACGCCGGCGAGCTCGCCGGGGCCGCCGACCACGATCGGATCGATGCGGCCGCGGGTGCGGATGGCGCGCGCCAGCGAGCGCGCGTCGGCGCCGGCGATCGGCGCCTCGCCCGCCGGGTAGACCTCGGTGAGCACCAGCGCGTCCACGCTGGACAGCACGCCGGCGAAGTCGTCGAACAGGTCGCGGGTGCGGGTGTAGCGGTGCGGCTGGAACGCCACCACCAGGCGCTTGTCGGGCCAGCCGCCGCGTGCCGCGGCGAACACCGCCTCCAGCTCCTTCGGGTGGTGGCCGTAGTCGTCCACCAGCTGCACGGTCGCGCCCTTGGGCGTGGTCAGCTTCGCCAGCAGGTTGAAGCGGCGGCCGATGCCCTCGAACTTCGCCAGTGCGCTGGCGATCGCCGACGCGTCCACGCCCACCTGCCAGCCCACCGCGGCGGCCGCGAGCGCGTTCTGCACGTTGTGCCGGCCCGGCAGCGCCAGCTCGACGCGGGTGCGGCTACCGTCGGGCAGGCACAGCACGAAGCGCATGCACGCGCCGTCCTGGCTCACGTCCTCGGCGCGCACGTCCGCGCGGGGATCGAAGCCGTAGGTCATCACGTGGCGCGTGGTGTCCCCGGCGAGCGCCGCGACCTCCGGGTCGTCGATGCACAGCACCGCGAGCCCGTAGAACGGCAGGCGGTGCAGGAACTCGGCGAAGGCCGCCTGCACGCGCGCGAAGTCGCCGCCGTAGTTCTCGAGGTGGTCGGCGTCGATGTTGGTGACGATGGCGACCAGCGGGTTCAGGCGCAGGAAGCTGCCGTCGCTCTCGTCGGCCTCGGCCACCAGCCAGTCGCCGCCGCCCAGGCGCGCGTTGGCGCCGGCGGCGATGAGCTTGCCGCCGATCACGAAGGTCGGGTCCATGCCGCCCTCGCCCAGCACGCTGGCCACCAGCGAGGTGGTGGTGGTCTTGCCGTGGGTGCCGGCGACCGCGATGCCGCGGCGGAAGCGCATCAGCTCGGCCAGCATCTCGGCGCGCGGCACGATCGGGATGCGCAGCGCGCGCGCCTCGGCGAGCTCGGGGTTGTCGGCGCGGATCGCGCTCGACGCGACCACGCAGTCGGCGCCGTGCACGTTGCCGGCGGCGTGGCCACGGTGGATGGCGGCGCCGAGCGAGGCGAGCCGGCGCGTCACCGCGTTGTCGGCGTTGTCGGAGCCGGACACTCGGTAACCGAGCGTGCACAGCACCTCGGCGATGCCGCTCATGCCGACGCCGCCGATGCCGACGAAGTGCACGCGGGTGGCGGCGCCGTCGGTGCCGGTGCGGGCGAGGTCGCGGCTGGAAAGGAGTCGGCGGACGCTCATGCGGCCTCCCTGTCGAGGCTGGCGTCGAGCACGGCGTCGGCCACGCGCGCGGCCGCATCCGGGCGTGCCAGCGCACGCGCGGCCTCGGCCATCGCCAGGCGGCGGGCCGGATCGGCGGCGAGCGCGGCCAGCGCATCGGCCAGCCGCTCCGCGAGGCGGTCGCCCTGCGGCAGCAGCAGCGCGGCGCCGCGCTCGACCAGGTATTCGGCGTTGCGGGTCTGGTGGTCGTCCACCGCCTGCGGGAACGGCACCAGCACGCTGCCGACGCCGGCCGCGCACAGCTCCGCGAGCGTCAGCGCGCCGGCGCGGCAGACCACGAGGTCGGCCTCGGCGTAGGCGCCGGCCATGTCGGCGATGAAGGGTTCGACGCTGGCGGCGACGCCCGCCTGCGCGTAGGCGGCCTCGGCCTCGGCGCGCAGCTTCTCGCCGCACTGGTGGCGCACGCGCGCCTGCACCCCGCCCGCGGCCAGCGCGCGCGGCACCGCTTCGTTGAGCGCGCGCGCGCCCTGGCTGCCGCCGAGCACCAGCAGGCGCATCGGCCCGCCGTCGCGCGCGGCGAAGCGCTGCGCGGGCGGCGGCAGCGCCGCGATCTCGCTGCGCACCGGGTTGCCGGCGAGCTCCTCGCGCACGCCGCCGAAGGTCTGCGGGAAGCCGGTCAGCACGCGCCGCGCGAAGCGTGCGAGCACGCGGTTGGTCATGCCCGGGGCGCGGTTCTGCTCGTGTACCACCAGCGGCACGCCATGCAGGCGCGCGGCCAGCCCGCCGGGCCCGGCCGCGTAGCCGCCGAAGCTCACCACCGCGCGCGGCCGGCGCCGGTCCAGCACGCGCGAGGCGGCGCGCACCGCGGACAGCACCCGCAACGGCGCGCCGAGCAGGGTGGCGATGCCCTTGCCGCGCAGGCCCTTGACCGCGATCGCGTCGATGGCGATGCCATGCTGCGGCACCAGCCGCGTTTCCATGGCGCCCTCGGCGCCCAGCCACGCCACCGGCACGCCGCGCGACTGCAGCTCCGCGGCCACGGACAGCCCCGGGAAGATGTGGCCGCCCGTGCCGCCGGCGAGGATCAGCACCGGCCCGTTGCGGTCGCGGCGCGCGCTCATGGCCGCCTCCGCAGGGCATGGGCCGCGGCCGGCACGGCGACGGGGCCGCCCAGCACCGGCTCGATGCGCGCGCGGCCGCGGCCGCGCGGCGGCGGCGTGGCGGGCGCCGGCTCGGTGCGCGGCGGCGCGACCGACGCGGGCGCGTCCGCCGCGGCGTTGCGCGCGGGCACGGCGTCGGCGCGGCGCAGCGCCACCTGGCGGCGCGCGCGGTCCAGCTCGTAGCTCACCCGCAGCAGCAGGCCGAGCGCGGCGCAGGTCATCAGCACGCTCGAACCGCCCGAAGACACCATCGGCAGCGTCAGCCCCTTGGTCGGCAGCAGGCCGAGGTTCACGCCGATCGAGACGAAGCTCTGCAGCGCCATCCACAGGCCGATGCCGAACGCCACGTAACCGGCGAAGTGGCGCCGCATCTCCACGCATTGCAGGCCGACCCAGAACGCGCGGCCCGCGAGCAGCGCGTACGCCCCGATGACCGCGCACACGCCGACGAAGCCCAGCTCCTCGGCGATCACCGCCATGATGAAATCGGTGTGCGCCTCCGGCAGGTACGACAGCTTCTGCACCGATGCGCCGAGGCCGACGCCGAACCACTCGCCGCGGCCCACCGCCATCAGCGCGTTGGTGAGCTGGTAGCCGCTGTTGAACGGGTCCGCCCAGGGATCGAGGAAGGTGGTCAGGCGGCGCATGCGGTAGGGCTCGGCGATGGCGACGATCGCCAGCACCGGCAGCCCGACCAGCACCGGGCCGAACATGCGCGGCATGTTCACGCCGCCCAGCACCAGCATGCCGGCGGTGATCGCCAGCAGCAGCGACGAGGAGCCGAAGTCCGGCTGCATCAGCAGCAGCGCCACCAGCACCGCGGCCACGCCCAGCGGCTTGAGCATCGCCGACCAGGTGGCGGTGACGTCCTCGCTGTAGCGCTTGAGGTAGCTCGCCAGCCACAGGATGTAGAGCACCTTGACCGCCTCCACGACCTGGAAGTTGGACAGGCCGACATAGATCCAGCGGCGCGCGCCGTTGACGCTGCGGCCGACGCCCGGCACGAACACCAGCAGCAGCAGCACGAAGCAGGCCAGCAGCAGCCACTGGCTGTGCTGCTCGATCCACTTCAGCTCGGTGCGCATCGCCCACGCCGCGAGCACGCAGCCGGCGGCGAGGAACATCAGGTGCTTCTCGAGGAAGTGGAACGGGCCGACGCCCAGGCCTTCGCCGATCGCGATCGAGCTCGAGGCCACCATGACCACGCCGAAGCAGGCCAGCGCCAGGGACACCCCTAGCAGCCACGGGTCGAACCGGCCGCCGATGGCGTCCAGTCGCGTGGCTTGGCGGATGCTGGCCGCGGATTCGCCCATCAGCGCACCTTCAGCGTCGCGAGGCCGACCAGCACGAGCACCACCGAGATGATCCAGAAGCGCACGATCACGCGCGGCTCCGGCCAGCCCTTGAGCTCGAAGTGGTGGTGGATCGGCGCCATGCGGAACACGCGCCGGCCGGTGAGCTTGAACGAGGCGACCTGGATCATCACCGACAGCGTCTCGACCACGAAGATGCCGCCCATGACCACCAGCACCAGCTCCTGGCGCACGATCACGGCGATCGTGCCCAGCACCGCGCCCAGCGCGAGCGCGCCGATGTCGCCCATGAACACCATCGCCGGGTAGGTGTTGAACCACAGGAAGCCCAGGCCCGCGCCGGCGATCGCCGCGCAGATGATCACCAGCTCGCCGGCGCCGGGGATGCGCGGGATCTGCAGGTAGCCCGCGAACTGGGCGTGGCCGGAGGCGTAGGCGAACACGCCCAGCGCGCAGGCCACCAGCACCGCGGGCATGATCGCCAGGCCGTCGAGGCCGTCGGTCAGGTTCACCGCGTTGGAGAAGCCGACGATCCAGAAGTAGGCGATGAACACGAAGCCCGCGCCGGCCAGCGGCAGCGCCACCGACTTGAAGAACGGGATGTAGAACGTGGTCGCCGCGGACACGTCGGCGCTGTAGTACAGGTACAGGCCCACCAGCAGGCCGAACACCGACTGGGCCAGGTACTTCCAGCGCGACTTCAACCCGTTCGGGTCGCGGCGCACGATCTTGATCCAGTCGTCGTACCAGCCGATCGCGCCGAACGCGAGCATCACCGCGAGCACCGTCCACACGTAGCGGTTGCGCAGGTCGCCCCACAACAGCACCGAGGCCAGCACCGTCAGCAGCACCAGCGCGCCGCCCATGGTCGGCGTGCCCGCCTTGGAGAAGTGGCTCTTCGGGCCTTCCTGCCGGATCGGCTGGCCCTTGAACTCGGCGAGCTTGCGGATCACCGCCGGGCCCCACCACAACGACAGCGCCAGCGCGGTGAGCGCGCTGAGGATGCCGCGGAAGGTGAGGTAGCCGAACAGCCCGAACAGTCCTTCGAGCTGCTGCAGCCAGCGGGTGAGTTCAAGCAGCATCGGCGGCCTCCCCTTGCAGCAGCGCCTTCACGATCTTGTCCATCGCGCTCCCGCGCGACCCCTTCACCAGCACCACCGGCGCGTCGCCCGCGGCGACCGCGGCCAGGTCGTCGCGCAGCGCCGCGGCGAGCGCGTCGTGGCTGTCGAAATGGCGCGCGCCGGCGCCGAAGCCTTCGGCGGCCGCCGCGCTGAGCGGGCCGAGCGCGTACAGCCGGGCCAGGCCCGCGGCCTTCGCGCGGCGCCCGGCCTCGGCGTGCAGCGCGAGCGCGTCGTCGCCGAGCTCGCGCATGTCGCCGAGCACCAGCCAGCCCGGGCGGCGGCCGGCCGCGAGCAGCTCGACCGCGGCGTTGAGCGAGCCGGGATTGGCGTTGTAGCTGTCGTCCACCAGCGTCGCGCCGCCGCGCAGCGCGTGCCGCACCAGCCGGCCGGCGACCGGCCGCGCCGCGGCGAGGCCGTCGCGGATCGCCTCCAGCCCCGCGCCCAGGCCCAGCGCCAGCGAGGCCGCGGCGAGCGCGTTGCGCACGTTGTGGCGTCCGGGCAGCGCGATCGCCACCACGACCTCGCCCGCCGGCGTCGCCAGCACGAAGCGCGAGCCTTCCGCGTCGGCGGCGATGTCGCGCGCGGTGACGTCGGCACTGGCATCCAGGCCGAAGCGCAGCAGGCGGCGGCCGTGCGCGCGCTCGGCGAAGTACGGCGCGAACGCGTCGTCGGCATTGATCGCCGCGACGCCGTCCGGCGGCAGCGCGTCGTAGATGGCGGCCTTGGTGTCGGCGACGCCGAGCAGGCTGCCCATGCGCTCCAGGTGCGCCGGCGCGATGTTGTTGACCAGCGCGGCGTCGGGCCGCGCGATCGCGGTGAGGTAGGCGATGTCGCCGGGCTTGCCGGCGCCCATCTCGTAGGCCGCGTAGGCGGCGTCTTCGGGCGCCTCGATCACCGCCAGCGGCAGGCCGATCTCGTTGTTGCGGTTGCCGGGGTTGGCGTAGGCCGCGCGGCCCTGCGCCACGGCCATCCGCTCCAGGATCGGCAGCAGCATCGCCTTGACGCTGGTCTTGCCGTTGCTGCCGGTGATGGCGGCGATGCGCGTCTCCCGGCCGCGCTGCAGCGCCGCGGCGAAGTCGCCCAGCGCGCGCTCGGTGTCGGCGACGACCACCTGCGGCGCGTCCAGCGGCAGCCGGCGCGAGACCAGCAGCGCGCGCGCGCCGGCGGCGAGCGCGGCGGCGGCGTGGTCGTGGCCATCGAAACGCTCGCCCTTGAGCGCGACGAACAGGGTGGCGCGGCCGTCGCCCGCGTCGAGCGTGCGCGTGTCGATGGACACGGCGTCCACCGTGGCGTCGTCGCCGGCGACGCGGCCGCCGGTCCAGGCAGCGATGCGCGAGAGCGGCAGCGGCATCATGCGCGTGCCTCCTTCGCCCGCGCCGCGAGCACGGCCGCCGCGACCTCGCGGTCGTCGAACGGATGCTTGACGCCGGCCACTTCCTGGTAGGTCTCGTGGCCCTTGCCGGCCACCAGCACGATGTCGCCCGGGCCCGCGGCGCCCACCGCGCGCTCGATGGCGCGGCGGCGGTCGCGCTCGACCACCACCTTCGAAGGATCGGAGAACCCGGCCAGGATGTCGGCGACGATGGCGTCGCCGTCCTCGCCGCGCGGGTTGTCGTCGGTGACGATCACCGCCTCGGCCGCGGCCTCGGCGATCGCCGCCATCTGCGGGCGCTTGCCGCGGTCGCGCTCGCCGCCGCAGCCGAACACGCACACCAGCCGGCCGTGCAGGTGTCCACGCAGCGCCTCCAGCGCCTGCTTCAGCGCGTCGGGCTTGTGCGAGTAGTCCACCACCACCAGCGGCGCGTCGCCGCCGCCGAGGCGGTTCATGCGCCCGGGGATCGGCTCCAGCCGCGGCAGCACCGCAGCGATGTCGTCGATGCCGCTGCCCAGCGCGTGCAGCACGCCCGCCACCGCGACCAGGTTGTCGGCGTTGAAGCGGCCCAGCAGCGGCGAGCGCACGCTGCGGCGCAGGTCGCCCACCACCAGGTCGAAGGCGAGGCCGTCGCCGCCGAGCACGAGGTTCTCGGCGCGGACCTCGGCCTGCGCGCCCTGCGTGCTGGTGCCGATCCCGCGCACCGACTGCGGCAGGCCGGCGAGCAGCTCGCGCCCGAACGCGTCGTCGATGTTGACCACCGCCGCGCGCAGGCCGGGGCGCACGAACAGCTTCGCCTTCGCGGCGCCGTAGGTGGCCATGTCGCCGTGGTAGTCCAGGTGGTCGCGGGTGAGGTTGGTGAACACGGCGACGTCGTAGTGCACCGCGTCCACCCGCCCCTGGTCGAGCGCGTGCGAGCTCACCTCCATCGCCACTGCGCGGGCGCCGTCGTCGCGCAGCCGCGCCAGCAGCTCGTGCATCTGCAGCACCAGCGGCGTGGTGAAGCCGGTCGCGACGGCCTGGCCGTACAGCCCGGCGCCGAGCGTGCCGATGGTGCCGGCCGGCGTGCCGAGCAGGGTCAGCGCCTGCGCGACGAGCTGCACCGTCGAGGTCTTGCCGCTGGTGCCGGTGACGCCGACCATGGTCATCGCCCGCGACGGATGGCCGTGGAATGCGTCCGCCATCGCGCCCATGCGCGCGCGCAGGCCGGGCACCGCGATGGCGTCGTCCGGCACGGGGATGTCCGCCGGCGCCGGCGGCTCGAACAGGATCGCGGCCGCGCCCTTCTCGCGCGCCTGCGCGGTGTACAGCAGGCCGTGCGCGCCGAAGCCGGCGATCGCGAAGAAGGCGTCGCCCGGGCGCACCTCGCGGCTGTCGAGCACGAGCCCGGACACGACGAGGTCCGCCGGCACGCCCGCGACGTCCGGCAGCAGCCCGGCTAGGCGCATGGCGCGGCTCACTGCAGCACCTCCGCCTTCTTCGCGCCCTTCTTCTGCTTCTCCTGGAACGCCAGCCAGCTCTCGATGTCGTCCGGCGGCACGTCCATCAGCCGCAGCGCGCCCTGCATGACGTCGTGGAACACGGGGCCCGAGACCGAGCCGCCGTAGTAGCCGCGGCGGCCGGGGTCCGGCTCGCTCACCACCACGGCCATCGCGAAGCGCGGGTTGTCCACCGGCACCACGCCGGCGAACGTCGAGATGTACTTGCGCGCCGCGTAGCCGCCGCCGGCGGCCATGCGCGCGGTGCCGGTCTTGCCGGCCACGTGGTAGCCGAGGATCGCCGCGCTCGTCGCCGTGCCGCCGGGCTCGGTGACGGTCTGCATCATCTTCATCACTTCGCGCGCGATCGCGGGGTCGAGCACCTGGCGCGGCTCGTTGCGCTGGCCCTTCACGAAGGTCGGCGCGACCATGCGCCCGCCGTTCGCGAACGTGGCGTAGACCAGCGCGATCTGCAGCGGCGTCGCCGACAGCCCGTAGCCGTAGGACATCGTCTGCTTGGTGGTGCCGTACCAGTGCTCCGGCGCCGGCAGCACGCCGGCCGACTCGCCGGGGAAGCCGCTGCCGGGCTGGCGGCCGTAGCCGAAGCGGCGCACGAACTCGTAGTACGCGCGGTCCGGGAGCATGTGCGCGATCTTGGCCGCGCCGACGTTCGAGCTCTTGGTGATCACGCCGGTGACGGTGAGCACGCCGTGGTTGCTGGTGTCGGTGGTGCGGTAGCGGCCGTTCGGGATCCAGCCCGGGTTGGTGTCGACCAGCGTGTCGGGCGTGACCACGCCCATCTCCAGCGCGGCGGCGATGGTCACCGGCTTCATCGTCGAGCCGGGCTCGACCACGTCGGTGACGGCGCGGTTGCGGTGCGCGTCGCGATGGCTGCCGTCCACCGCGTTCGGGTTGAACGTCGGCAGGTTCGCCATCGCCAGGATCTCGCCCGTGGAGATGTCCAGCACCACCGCGGAGGCGCTGCTGGCGCCGGTCTCGAGCATGGCGCGCTTGAGTTCGCGGTAGGTGAGGTACTGGATGCGGCGGTCGATGGACAGGGTCAGGTCGTGGCCCGGCGCCGGCGGGCGCACCAGGTCCACGTTCTCGACGATGCGGCCGCGGCGGTCGCGGATCACCTTCTTGATGCCCGGCGTACCGCGCAGCCATTCGTCGAACGCGAGCTCGATGCCTTCCTGGCCGCGGTCGTCGATGTTGGTGAAGCCCAGCACCTGCGCCAGCACTTCGCCCTGCGGGTAGAAGCGGCGGAACTCGCGTTGCGAGAACACGCCCGGGATGTCGAGCGCGAGGATCGCCTTCGCGTCGTCCGGGTTCATGCGCCGCTTCAGGTACACGAACTCCTTGTCGGCGCGCTGCGCGAGCTTGCGCGTCAGCTGGTCGAGCGGCATGCCCAGCGCCTTCGCCAGCGCCGGCAGGCGGTCGGGGCTGCGCAGCAGCTCCTGCGGGTTGGCCCAGATGGACTCGACCGGCGAGGACACCGCGAGCGGTTCGCCGTTGCGGTCGGTGATCATGCCGCGCGAGACCGGGATCGGGATCTCGCGCACGAAGCGCGCGTCGCCCTGCTGGCGGTAGAAGTCGTTGTCCACCAGCTGCAGGTCCACGGCGCGGCCGACCAGCGCCAGCGAGCACAGCCCGAGCGTGCCGGCGACCAGGCCCAGGCGCGCGCGCAGGCCGAAGCCGCGGCCGCCCTGGGCGCGCGCCGGCTTCTGCTTGCCGGGCCGGGCGGAACGGGGCGCGCTGCGCGGGCTCACGGACGCACCACCACGATGTCGCGGGTCTCGGGGAACACCATGCCCAGGCGCACGCGCGCGACCTGGTCGATGCGGTTGCTCTCCGCCCAGGTGGCCTGCTCCAGCTGCAGCCGGCCGAATTCGATGTTGAGCTCGTCGCGCGCCTTCTCCAGGCGGGTCAGCTCCACGAACAGCTGGCGGTGCTCGTGGCGCGCGAACACGATCGCGATCGCGCTGACCACGTTCGCCAGGGCCACCAGTGCGAGCACGATGCGCAGGGTCATGCCGCCACCGCCAGCTTCTCGGCGACGCGCAGCACGGCGCTGCGCGCGCGCGGGTTGGCCGCCACCTCGCGTTCGCCGGCCTTGGTGGCCCCGCCCACCAGGCGCAGGGTCGGCACGAACGGACGCGCCTCGGGCAGGCGCCGGTCCGCCGGCGGTGCCTTCGCATGCGCGGCCATGAAGCGCTTGACGATGCGGTCCTCGAGCGAATGGAAGCTGATCACCGCCAGGCGGCCGCCCGGCTTCAGCCGCGCGTGCGCGGCCGCGAGGCCGTCCTCGAGGTCGCCGAGCTCGCGGTTCACGTGGATGCGGATCGCCTGGAAGCTGCGGGTCGCGGGATGGATGCGGTCCTTGCCGCGCGGCACCACCGAGGCCACCAGCTCGGCGAGCTGCGTGGTGCGCTCGATCGGCTGCCGCGCCCGCGCCGCGACGATGGCGCGGGCGATGCGGCGCGACATGCGCTCCTCGCCCAGCGTCCACAGCACGTCGGCGATCTCCCGCTCGTCGGCGCGCGCCAGCCATTGCGCCGCGCTCTCGCCGCGCTCGGGGTCCATGCGCATGTCGAGCGGGCCGTCCTTCGCGAACGAGAAGCCGCGCCCGGCCACGTCGAGCTGCGGCGAGGACACGCCGAGGTCGAGCAGCACGCCGTCCAGGCCCGCGGCGGTCGCGTCCCAGCGCCCGAGTTCCGCGAAGCTGCCGCGGAAGATCGAGACGCGCGGGTCGCCGCCGAACTCGCGTCCGGCCGCGGCGATCGCTTCGGGATCCTTGTCCATCAGCAGCAGTCGCCCTCCGGGCCCCAGCTTCGCGAGCACGCCGCGCGCGTGGCCGCCGCGCCCGAACGTGCCATCCAGGTACGTTCCTTCCGCCTTCACCGCGAGGCCCTCCATGACCTCGTCGTAGAGCACCGGAAGGTGGCCTGCGCGGTCGTCCGCGTGGCCACCGCCGGTCATAGCCGCAGCTCGAGCAGGTCGTCGCCCAGGTCGGCATCGCCCAGCGTCTGCCGGATCTGCGCGTGGTGCGCCTGCTCGCTCCACAGTTCGAACTTGTCGCCCATGCCCAGCAGCACCGCGCGCTTGTCGAGCGCGCAGGCGCTGCGGTGCGACGCGGGGATCGAGATGCGTCCGCTGCCGTCGGGCTCGACGAAGCACGCGGCGCCGACGAGCTTGAGCTGCAGCTGGCGGTTGACGGCGCGCGTGCGCGGCAGCGCGTTGACCTGGTCGCGCACCTTCTCCCACACGTCGTGCGGGTAGATGTAGAGGCAGCCCGCGTCGAACGGGTTGTAGGTGATGACCAGGCGGTTGCCGGACGCGCGCGCGACGAGGTCGCGGTAGGCGGTGGGAATCGCCAGCCGGCCCTTGTCGTCGATGGTGATGGCGGTCTCGCCCTGGAACATGCCCTGCCCGTGCCCGTCTCAAGCGGGTTTGCGATCCATGGGAAACCACGAATTTCCCGGTTTCCCCACGAGCCGCCACCTTAGGAGTGGCCCAGAGGGTTGTCAACAACTTTCGTCGGGCAATTTCACTAGGCGCGTCAAAGACTTGCGGCGAACTTCAGAGACTTGTTAAAGCTTTATCCACAAGCCCATGTTTCATCTCAAATTTTGAGATTCGTGACGCCCTCCACCTTCCTGAACCCCCTTCGCACCGCTCCCGCATTCACCCTGCTGCACCGCAACACGCCCGCCCTCCCTCGGCGAGCGAGCCGCGAATCGACTTCGGAGGACATCCAGCCCCCCTGAGTCAGGGGGGGCGATCCGCGCCGCAGGCGCGGATGGGGGGTCTGGCGGCGCGCTGCCGCCGGGGCCCGAACCGCGCAGCGGTTCGGGCTTCCGCCTGGCGCAGCCAGGCGGAAGGCGGCCGCCCCTCTCCGGGGGGCTGCGCTGCGCGCAGCCCCCCGGAGAGGGGCGGAGCCGGCCGATAAGCCGGGTTCTGTCGTGGACAGCCATTCCTCTAGGCGACGCGTCGCCGCGCCGCTCGAGCGGCCAACCCGGACCTGGCGCGGGCCACGCCATGGGGTCCCTATTCGGCCTTGCTCCCGGTGGGGTTTGCCGTGCCGGCCTGTTGCCAGGCTCGCGGTGCGCTCTTACCGCACCATTTCACCCTTGCCACGCGCATCTCGCGATGCCGTTCGGCGGTATCTTTCTGTTGCACTTTCCGTCGGCTCGCGCCGCCCAGGCGTTACCTGGCACCGTGCCCTGTGGAGCCCGGACTTTCCTCGGCACGCTTGCGCATGCCGCGGCTGTCTGGCCGGCTCCGCCGCGGCCGATTCTACTCCCCGCCGGGGCCCTCCGCCGGCCGGCCGGCCTCGCCCGCTCCGCCGCCGTACAGGGCCTTGCGCGGCGCGCCGCTGAGCTCGGCGGCCACGCGCGCCGCCGCCGAGGGCGGCAGGTGCTCGCACAGCTTCGCGTAGATGCGGCGGCCCTCGGCCACGCGCGCGTCCGCATCCTCGCCGGCGCCCTGCACCAGCACCACGAACTCGCCGCGGCGCTGGTCGGGATCGGCCGCGACGCGCGCGCACAGCGCGTCGAGGTCGCCGTCGAGCACGGTCTCGAACAGCTTCGTGAGCTCGCGCGCGAGCACGGCGGGACGGTCGCCGCCGAATGCATCGCGCATGTCCTGCAGCGTGTCCTGGATGCGGTGCGCGGACTCGTAGAACGCGAGCGTGCGCGGTTCGTGCGCGAGCGTGGCCAGGCGCTCGCGGCGCGCGGCGGCCTTCGCCGGCAGGAAGCCTTCGAACACGAACCGGTCGCTCGGCAGCCCGGCCACGCTCAGCGCGGCGACGAAGGCGCAGGCGCCCGGCACCGGGCTCACCTTCACGCCGGCGGCGCGCGCCGCACGCACCAGGCGGAAGCCGGGATCGCTGACCAGCGGCGTGCCCGCGTCGGACACCAGCGCCAGGTGCTCGCCGGCGAGCAGGCGCGCCACCAGCGGCGCGGCCGCGGCCTCCTCGTTGTGCTGGTGCAGGGCCAGCAGCGGGCGCTCGATGCCGAAGTGCGACAGCAGCTGGCGCGTGTGCCGGGTGTCCTCGGCGCAGACCGCAGCGACCGAGCGCAGCACCTGCAGCGCCCGCGGCGACAGGTCGCCGAGGTTGCCGATCGGCGTGGCGACGACGTGAAGGACGCCGGCCCCGGGGGTTTCGACAGGATTGCCCACTTCCGTTCGCGCTCCGGCGCGGGCCTCCGCGCATGGGTAGAATCCTAACCGGTCCGCAGGAAGTCCCGCCGCGATGCCGAACACGCGCTTGCCGCTGCCCAAGCCCTTCCTCGCCCTGGCGTGCCTGCTCGCACTGTTGCTCGCGGCCTGCAGCACCACGACGGTGCGCGCGCCCGCCGCGCAGAGGACCCCGCCCGCCTTCGCCGAGGCGCGTGCCCTGGCGGCCACGCTCGCCGCGCTGCCGCCGGCCGAGCGCGAGGCGGCCGGCGCGCGCATCGACCGCCTGGTCGCGCAGGTGGACAACGCCACGCTGGCGCGCGAGGCGGCCGCCCTGCCACCGGGCGACCCGCTGTACGACTTCGCCGGCCGCGCGCTGATCAACCGCGGCCTGCCGCTGCCGCGCCCCTTCGACCGCAACCGCGTCGCCACCGCGGCGCTGCCGCCGGCCGAAGGCGACGGCTACCGGCCGCCGCTGCGGCTGGCCGTGCTGCTGCCGCTGTCGGGCAGCCTCGCCACCGCCGCGGTGCCGGTGCGCGACGGCCTGCTCGCGGGCTACTACGCCGAGCATCGCCGGCGCCCGGAGATTTCCTTCCACGACACCGCCGGCGGCGTGGCCGAAGCCTATGCGCGCGCGGTCGCCGCGGGCGCCGACTTCATCGTCGGGCCGCTGGGCCGCGAGGAAGTCGGCCGCCTGTTCGAACGTTCGCTGGAAGTGCCGGTGCTCGCGCTCAACCGCGGCAGCGTCGCGCCGCCGCCGGGCAGCGCCAGCTTCTCGCTCGCGCCCGAGGACGACGGCATCGCCGCCGCCGAGTACCTGCTCGCGCACGGCGCGCTGCGCACGCTGGTGCTCGCCGACGGCGACAAGGGCATGCGCCGCGCGATCTCCGCGTTCCGCGAGCAGTACGAGCAGCGCGGCGGCCAAGTCGTCGCCGAACTGCCGGTCGCGCCCGTGCCGGTGGCGATGACCGAGGCGCTGGCCACCGCGGCGCAGGCCCCGGGCGGCGTGGACGCGTTGTTCCTGGCGGTGCGCCCGTCGCAGGCGGTCGCGCTCTCGCCGCAGCTGCTCAGCGCGGGCCTCGCCGGCAAGCTGCGCGTCGCCACGTCGCAGCTCGGCTCGGCCTCGTCGCGCGAAACCGCGGAACACGCGCTCGACGGCATCGCCTTCCCGAGCGACGCGTGGTCGGTGCGCGGCGTCGCCGGCCTGCCCTCCGCCGAGGGCGCCGCCTCGATGCTCGCCTCCGCGCGCGGCCCGGCGCAGCGCCTGTTCGCCTTCGGCTACGACGCCTGGCTGCTGGTGGCCTACCTCGACCGGCTCGCCAACGACCCCAACGCCAGCATTCCCGGCGCGACCGGCGCGCTGCGCCTGGACGGCTTCGGCAACGTGGTGCGCACGCCGGCATGGTCCACGTGGAGCGGCAGCGACGCGGTGCCGCTGGGCAATGCCGGCGGCTGAGCGCCGGACGCCCCGACGCCTCGACCGGCGCGCGCGCGGCGCCGGCGTGGAAGCGCTGGCGCAGCGCGAACTCGCCGCCGCCGGCCTGCGCCCGCTGGACGCGAACGTCGCGTTCCGCGGCGGCGAACTCGACCTGGTGATGCTCGACCGGGACCGCGACGGCGACGTCGTGGTGTTCGTGGAAGTGCGCTACCGCGGCGACGCCGGCCACGGCGGCGGTGCCGAATCCGTGGATTTCCGCAAGCGCCGCCGCCTCGAGCGCGCGGCCAGGCTGTTCCTGCACCGGCACGGCCTCGACGAGGCGCACTGCCGCTTCGACGTGGTCGAGGCCGGCGGCGACGCAGCGGCGCCGCGGCTGCACTGGATCCGCGACGCGTTCCGCGCGGGCGAGTGAGATGGCGCTGCCCGACGCCTTCCGCAGGGAGATGGCGGCGCTGTTCGGCGACGGCGACGGCTGGCTCGAGGCAGGCTCCGAGCGGCTCGCCTACGGCTACGACAATTCGCGCCGGCTCGCCGTGCCGGACGCCGTCGCACTGCCGACCGAAGCGGCGCAGGTCGTGGCGCTGGTCCGCGCCTGCCGCGCGCACCGCGTCCCGCTGGTGGCGCGCGGGCGCGGCACCAACACCACGGGCGCCAGCGTGCCGTCCGCGGGCGGCGTGGTGGCCTCGTTCGAACGCATGGCGCGCATCCTCGACGTGCGCCCCGGGGACCGCTGCGCGGTGGTGGAGCCCGGCGTGCTCAACGGCGACCTGCAGCGCGCGTTGCGCGCGCACGGACTGTTCTGGCCGCCGGACCCGACCAGCGCCGACTATTCGACCATCGGCGGCAACCTCGCCTGCAACGCCGGCGGCCCGCGCGCGGTGAAGTACGGCGCCAGCCGCGACAACGTGCTGGCGCTCGCCGCGGTCACCGGCGCCGGCGAGCTCGTGCGCTGCGGCACCGCGACGACCAAGGGCGCGGCGGGCTACGACCTGCAACGCCTGCTGGTCGGCAGCGAGGGCACGCTCGCGCTGGTCGTCGAGGCCACGCTGCGGCTCACGCCACTGCCCGCCGCGCGGCGCTCGCTGCGCGCGCTGTACCGCGACGTGGACGCCGCGGCCGCCGCGGTGGCGCGCCTGATGGCGCAACCGGCGACGCCGTCGATGCTCGAGTTCATGGACGCCGAGTGCGTGCGCCTGGCGCGCGACGTCGGTGGCGCCGACCTGCCCGCGGGCGCGGGCGCTTTGCTGATGATCGAGGCCGACGGCGCGCCGGACGCCCTGCCCGGCGCGGTGCGCGCGCTGGCCGCGGCCGCCGGAGGCGACGGCCTGCTCGCGCTGGACGAGGCGGGCGACGAGGCCGCGCGCGAGCGGCTGTGGGCCGCGCGCAAGGCGCTGTCGCCGGCGCTGCGCACGCTGGCGCCGGGCAAGATCAACGAGGACGTGGTCGTCCCGGTCTCCCGCATCCCGGCGCTGGTCGCGGGCGTCGGCGCCATCTCCCGCGAGCAGGGGCTGCCGCTGGTGTGCTTCGGCCACGCCGGCAACGGCAACCTGCACGTGAACATCCTGTTCGATCCGACGGATCCGGCAAGGCAGGCGGCCGCCGAACGTGCACTCTCGGAGGTGTTCGCCCTCGCCATCGGCCTGGGCGGCACGCTCTCGGGCGAACACGGCATCGGCCTGGCCAAGCGCGACTTCATGGCGGGCGCCGTCGATCCGGCGGCACTGGCCCTGATGCGGCAGGTCAAGGCAATCTTCGACCCCGACGGCATCCTCAATCCCGGAAAGCTGCTGCCGTCCTGACGGAGCCACGCATGACGCCGAACACTTTCCCGTGCCCGCGCCCGCTGCGCGCGCTTGCCCTCGCGTTCCTGCTGCTGTGCACCGCGCTGCCCTGCGCCGCGCAGGAACGCCCGGTGCTGCGCGTGATGTTCATCGGCAACAGCCTCACCTACGTCAACGACCTGCCCCGCCTCACCGCGGCGCTGGCCGCGGCGCAGCCCGACGGTCCGTTGCTGGAAACCAGCGCCTGGGTCGCGCCGGGCGGCACGCTCGCCGAGCGCTGGGCGGACGGCCACGCGGCGGCGGCGCTGCGCGACAAGCCCTGGGACGTGGTGGTGCTGCAGGAGCGCGGCGGCCTGCTCGCATGCACCGAGGACACCGAGGAGCGGCGCAGCCGCGAATGCCGCAGCGCCCAGCAGGCGCACCGCGATTTCGCCGCGGCCGCCACCGCCGCCGGCGCGAAGGTGCTGCTGTTCACGACCTGGGGCCCGAACGCGCAGTGGCAGCAGCGCCTCGATGCCGCGATCCGCAAGCTCGGCGCCCGGCTCTCCGCGGCCGGCGCGGTCGTGCGGGTCGTGCCGATCGGGCCGAAGCTGCAGGCCTGGGCGGCGCGCGAACGCGACGCGGGCGTGTTCCCGGACGGCATCCATCCTTCGCTGCCGGCCTCGCTGGTGGCCGCCGCGCAGCTCTACGAGGCCATCGCCGGGCGCGCGCCCGAGGCACGGGACATGCACATCGACTTCGCGCTGCTGCCGGCCAACGTCGCGGTGCGCGCCGACGCGCCGATGGAGGCCCAGGCGGGGCTGGCCGAAGGCGCGAAGCCGATCCTGCTGAAAGCCGGGGCGCTGGCGCCCTACGTCGCGATGGCGCGCTCGTCGAAGTGAACATGGCCGGCGCGCGGCGGCGTCCATTCGCCGCCGCCCGCCAGCAGCGCGCGCACGCCGGCGCCGGCGACGATGCGGCCGACGCGCGCCACCGGCGTCGCGGTCGCGGCGGCCAGCGCCGCGACGTCCGCGCGACGCGCGGGCGGCGCGGTGAAGCACAGCTCGTAGTCGTCCCCACCCGCCGCCTGCAATGCGCGGCGCGCGCCCGCGTCGAAGCGCGCGGCCAGCGCGGCGGACGCCGGCAGCGACGCGAGCTCGACCTCCGCGCCGACGCCGCTCGCCGCGCAGACGTGGCCCAGGTCGGCGAGCAGCCCGTCGGACACGTCGATCGCCGCGCCGGCGACGCCGGCGAGCGCGAGGCCCGTGGCGATGCGCGGCTCGGGCCGGTCCAGCCGTGCGCGCAGCGCCGGATCCGCGGCACCGCCCGCGCGCCACTGCAGCAGCGCCGCCGCGGCGTCGCCGATCGTGCCGGTGACCCACACGTCGTCGCCCGCGCGCGCGCCGTCGCGGCGCAAGGCCATGCCGGGCGCGACGAAACCGTGCACCGTGACGCACACCGACAGCGGGCCGCGCGTGGTGTCGCCGCCGACCAGCGCCACCGCGTGGCGCGCCGCCAGCGCGAGGAAGCCGTCGGCGAAGGCGTCCACCCAGCCGGCGTCGGCATGCGGCAGCGAAAGCGACAGCGTCGCCCACGCCGGGCGCGCGCCCATCGCCGCGAGGTCGGACAGGTTGACCGCCAGCGCCTTCCAGCCGAGGTCGGCCGGCGCGGTTTCGCCCGGGAAGTGCACGTCCACGTTGAGCGTGTCGGTGGCGACCGCGAGCAGCTGCCCCGGCGGCGGCGCCAGCAGCGCGGCGTCGTCGCCGATGCCCAGCACGACGTCGCCGCGCGTCGCGGCGCGGCGGCGGATGCGGGCGATGAGGTCGAATTCCATGCCGGCGCCCGGCGGCGGCGTCAGGGCGCGCGCCGCGCCGCCGCCACCTCGGGCGCGCGCCACTCGGCGGCCGCCTTGTCCAGCACGCCGTTGACGTAGGCGTGGCCGTGTTCCGCGCCGAAGCGCTTGGCGGTGTCGATGGCCTCGTTGATGACCACGCGGTACGGCACGTCGATGCGGTGCAGCAGCTCGTAGGCGGCGATGCGCAGCACCGCGCGCTCGACCTGGTCCACCTGCTCCACGGCGCGGTCCAGGTGCGCGGCGAGCGCCGCGTCCAGCTCCCCGCAGCGCCCGATGACGCCGCGCACGAGGTCCTCGAAGTAGGCCAGGTCCGCCAGCTCGCGCGCCTGCTCGTGCGCGAACTGCGCGATCACGCCGCGCGCGTCGCCGCCGGACACCTGCCAGGCGTACAGCGCCTGCAGCGCACGCCGCCGCGCGCGCGAGCGCAGCACCGGGTCGATGCCGTCGCCGCGGCGCCGGTTCATCGCGCGGCTCCCGCGGCAACGGCCGGAAGCGCATGCATCAGGTTCGCCATCTCGATCGCCACCAGCGCGGCCTCCTCGCCCTTGTTGCCATGGCTGCCGCCGGCGCGTGCCTCGGCGTGCGCATGCGCCTCGACCGCGAGCACGCCGTTGCACACCGGCAGCGCGTAGTCCAGCGCCACCCGCATCAGCCCCTGCGCGCAGCCGTCGGCGACGTGCTCGTAATGGCGCGTATCGCCGCGCACCACGCAGCCCAGCGCCACGATCGCCGCGTGCCGGCCGGCCGCGCCGATGCGCGCGGCCGCCACCGGCAGCTCCCACGCGCCCGGCACGCGCACCAGGTCCACCGCGTCCTCGGGCACGCCGTGCTCGGCGAAGGCCTTGCGCGCGCCGGCCACCAGCGCATCCACGATGCGCGGGTTCCAGCGGCTGGCGAGGATGGCGAAGCGGGCGCCGGGCGTGGCGCGCAGGTCGCCTTCGAATTGGGCCATGGGTGCCGGGGCATCCGGGGTCGGGCCGCCCAGTTTACCGCGCGCCCCTCACGGAGCGAGGTATTCGACGACCTCGAGGCCGTAGCCGGCAAGGCCCACCTGGCGGCGCGGCGTGCCCAGCACGCGCAGCTTGCCGTAGCCCAGGTCGGCGAGGATCTGGCTGCCCGCGCCGTTGCGGCGCCATTCGGCCAGCGCGCCGCCGCGGCCGGACGCCGCGGCCGGCGCGGCGGCGCCCGCCTCGCCCTGCGGCTGGCGGATCCGGGCCAGCAGCGCGTCGGCGTCCTCGGCCGCGCCGTGCGGCGCCTCGCCCAGCAGGACCAGCGCGCCGGCGCCCTCGCGCGCGATCGCCGCGAGCACGTCGCCCACCGCCGGCCCGAAGTCGGCGCGCCGCCACTGCAGCGCGTCCGCGAGCAGGTTGAGCATCTGCACGCGCACCAGCGCCGGCGTCGCCGGGTCGGGCGTGCCCCGCACCAGCGCGAAGTGCAGGCCGTGGCCGAGCCGGTCGCGGTAGGTGTGCAGGCGGAACGGCCCGTGCGCGGTCTCGATGTCGCGCGCGTCCACGCGCTCCACCGTGTGCTCGGTGGCGAGGCGATGCCGGATCAGGTCCTCGATCGAGCCCATCTTCAGGCCGTGCTCGCGCGCGAACACTTCCAGTTCCGGCCGCCGCGCCATGCTGCCGTCGGGGTTGAGGATCTCCACCAGCACGCCCGCCGGCTCCAGCCCGGCCAGCAGCGCCAGGTCGCTCGCGGCCTCGGTGTGGCCGGCGCGGCTGAGCACGCCGCCCGGCTGCGCCATCAGCGGGAAGATGTGCCCGGGCTGCGACAGGTCCGACGGCGCCGCGTCCGGGCGCACCGCGGTGCGGATGGTGTGCGCGCGGTCGTAGGCGCTGATGCCCGTGGTCACGCCCTCGGCGGCCTCGATGGACACGGTGAAGTTGGTGCCGTGCGGCGAGGTGTTGTCGCGCACCATCGGCGGCAGGCCCAGCTGCCGGCAACGCTCGCGCGTCAGCGACAGGCACACCAGGCCGCGCGCGTGGGTGACCATGAAGTTGATGTCCTGCGGGCGCACCAGCTCGGCGGCCATGATCAGGTCGCCTTCGTTCTCGCGGTCCTCGTCGTCCACGATCACGACCATGCGGCCGGCGCGGATCTCCTCGAGCAGTTCGGGGACGGGGGCGAAGCTCACGGCGCGTGCTTCCCTTGCGGCTGGGCGCCTGCCGCCAGCAGGCGCTCCACGTAGCGTGCAACCAGGTCCACCTCCAGGTTGACCGGGTCGCCGACGGCCGTGGCGGCGAAGGCGGTATGGGCGACGGTGTGCGGCACCAGCGCGACCTCGAAGCCGGCATCGTCCACGGCATTGACGGTGAGGCTCACGCCGTCCACGCAGATCGAACCCTTCTGGGCGACATAGCGCAGCAGCGGCGCCGGCGCGGCGAAGCGCCAGCGCTGCGCGCGCGCATCCGGCGCCACCGCCAGCACCCGGCCCACGCCGTCCACGTGGCCGCTGACGAGGTGGCCGCCGAGGCGGTCGTCCGGGCGCATCGCGCGCTCCAGGTTCAGCGGGCGCCCGACCGGCAGCGCGCCCAGCGTGGTGAGCGCCAGCGTTTCGTTGGACGCGTCGGCCTCGAAGCCCTGCGCGTCGAACGCGACCACCGTGAGGCAGACGCCGTTCACCGCGATGCTCTCGCCAGGCGCGACGTCGTCGAACGGCAGGGTGCCCGCGGCGATGCGCAGCCGTGCGTCGCCGCCGCGTGCCTCGCGCGCTTCCAGGCGGCCCACGCCCTCGACCAGTCCGGTGAACATCAGGCGGGCTTCCTGCACGCGTGCACGAACATCGGCCAGCGCACCTCGCGCGGCGATGCCGGGTCGCCCCACGCGTCCGCGAAGGCCCGGGCGTGCGCCGCCACCGGATCGTCGCCGCCGTGGGCCGCGCGATAGCGCTGGGTGGCGGAATAGCTCGAGAAGTAGCCGAGCAGCCGCGGCAGCGTCCACTGCGCGCGCAGCTCGAACGGCGGCACCCGGATCGCCGGGAACGGCCATGCGAACGACGCGTAGGCCTCGTCGACCAGGGCACGCTCCGCCGGCCAGCAGGGCCGGATCGCATCCTGCAGCGCGGCATTGGCGGCCGCGAGCGGCGCCGGCACCTCGATGTCCTGGTAACCCCAGGCCACGAGCACGCCGCCGCGCTTGAGCACGCGCGCGCATTCGGCGAAGAACGCCGGGCGGTCGAACCAGTGCAGCGCCTGCGCCACGCACACGGCGTCGGCACAGCCGTCGGGCAGGCTGCAGCGCTCGCCGGGCTCGACCGCGAACGTGACGTGCGCCGGGCCGTGCGCCTGCGCGACCTGCGCGGCGCTCGGATCGGTCGCATGCACGCGGTGGAAGCGGCGCGCGAGGCCGCGCGTGGCCTGGCCGCTGCCGCAACCGGCCTCCCAGAGCAGGCAGTCCGCCGGGGCGATCGCGGCGATCCAGTCGTACAGCGCCTCCGGATATTCGGGCCGCGCACTGGCGTAGTCCGCGGCGACGGCGGAGAAATGGTCGGCGAAGGACGCGAACGGCGAACCCATGGCCGCTACTCCGACGGGGCCTGCGGCGTGGACGGCGTCGTCGCCACCGCCACGCTGCCGTTGCCGGGCTCCGGGCGCAGCAGGACGCGGACGTCGGCGCCGATGCGCCGCGTCTCGACGATGCGCATGCCCAGGCGCTCGGTCATCTCGTCGATGTGCAGGCCTTCGAACAGCGGCCGCGCCCGCTCGCCGAGCATCACCGGCGCCACGTACAGCAGCAGCTCGTCCACCAGCCCGGCGGCGAGGAAGGCGCCCGCCAGCGTCGCGCCGGCCTCGACCTGCACTTCGTTGACGCCGCGCCCGGCCAGCAGCGACAGCACCGCGCCCAGGTCGATCAGGCCGCCGTGCACCGGCACGTGCGTGTGCTGCGCCTCGATGCCGCGCGGCATGCGCGCGTCCGGGGCATGCAGGTACAGCGTGGGCGCGTCGCCCTCGCGGATGCGGCCGCGCGCGACCGTCGCCAGGCCGGGGTCGAGGACCACGCGCAGCGGCGGCACGAACGGCACGGGGTTGCCCGCGGCGTCGGGCGCCAGGCGCACGGTGAGGTGCGGGTCGTCCACCAGCACGGTGCCGGCGCCGGTGAGCAGCGCGCCGCAACGGGCGCGCCAGCGGTGCACGTCGCGGCGCGCGGCCTCGCCGCTGATCCACTTGGAGTCGCCCGAGGCCAGCGCGGTGCGGCCGTCGAGGCTGCTCGCCAGCTTCACCCGCAACCAGGGCCGGCCGCGCTCGATGCGCGACAGGAAGCCGCGGTTGAGCTCGCGCGCCTGCGCTTCCATCAGGCGCTCGGCCACCTCCACGCCCGCCTCGCGCAGGCGCCGGTAGCCGCCGCCGTCCACCTTCGGGTTGGGGTCGCGCGTCGCACCCACCACGCGCGCCACGCCCGCGGCGAGCAACGCATCGGCGCAAGGCCCGGTCTTGCCCGTATGCGCGCAAGGTTCGAGCGTCACGTAGGCGGTGGCGCCACGTGCGCGTTCGCCCGCCACCGCCAGCGCGACCACTTCCGCATGCGGGCCGCCGGCGCGCTCGTGCCAGCCCTCGCCGACCACCTCGCCGTCGCGCACCAGCACGCAGCCGACCATGGGGTTGGGCTTGGTCGTGTACGTGCCGCGCGCGGCGAGCCGCAGCGCGCGCGCCATCATCGCGTGGTCGAGGGCCGAGAACGCCGGCATCAACGCTTCTTCTTCTCGGCGTGCTTGTCGATGGGCACCACGTCGGCGCCAAGCAGCGGCAGCTGGCCCTCGCCCGGCAGGTCGCGCTCGAGGCGGTCGAGTTCCTCGCGGAAGTCGGCCACGTCCTCGAACGAGCGGTACACCGAGGCGAAGCGCACGTAGCCGACGTGGTCGAGCTTGCGCAGCTCCGCCATCACGAATTCGCCGACGCGGCGCGAGGCGATCTCGCGCTCGGTGGTCATGCGCAGCTGGTGCACCACCGCGCGCACCGCCGCCTCGATCTGCTCCTCCGAAACCGGCCGCTTCTGCAGCGCGCGGTCGAAGCCCTGGCGCAGCTTGCGCGCATCGAAGGGGTCGCGCCGGCCGTCGTTCTTCACGATCACCGGCAGCTTGAGCTCGATCTGCTCCAGCGTGCTGAACCGCTCGCCGCAGGCCTCGCACTCGCGCCGGCGCCGGATCTGCGCCCCGTCCTCGCTGACGCGCGAGTCGATGACGCGGGTGTCTGCGTGCTGGCAGAACGGGCAATGCATCCGTCAGCCGTACACCGGGAACTGCGCGCACTGCGCGGTGACGTTCCCGCGCACGCCGGCGATGACCTGCTCGTCGCCCGGGTTGTCGAGGACGTCGCACATCCAGTTGGCCAGGGCCACGCAATCGGGTTCCCGGTAGCCGCGGGTGGTGACCGCGGGCGTGCCGATGCGCAGGCCGGAGGTCACGAACGGCTTCTGCGGGTCGTTGGGCACGGCGTTCTTGTTCACGGTGATGTGGGCGCGGCCGAGCGCGGCTTCCGCGTCCTTGCCGGTGATGCCCTTGCCGATCAGGTCCACCAGCATCAGGTGGTTCTCGGTGCCGCCCGACACGATCTTGTAGCCGCGGGCGATGATTGCCTTCGCCATCGCCTGCGCGTTCCTGACCACCTGCTGCTGGTAGGCCTTGAATCCGGGTTCCAGCGCCTCCTTGAACGCGACCGCCTTGGCCGCGATCACGTGCATCAGCGGGCCGCCCTGGATGCCCGGGAAGACGATGGACTGCAGCTTCTTGCCGAGCTCCTCGGCGGCGTCGCCCTGGGCGGCGCTGCTGGCGACGATGATGCCGCCGCGCGGGCCGCGCAGGGTCTTGTGCGTGGTCGAGGTGACGACGTGGGCGTGCGGCACCGGGTTCGGGTACACGCCTGCGGCGACGAGGCCGGCGACGTGGGCCATGTCCACGAACAGGTACGCGCCCACCTTGTCGGCGATGGCGCGGAAGCGCGCCCAGTCCACCACCTGCGAATACGCGGAGAAGCCGGCGACCACCATCTTCGGCCGGTGCTCGAGGGCGAGGCGCTCGACCTCGTCGTAGTCGATCAGGCCGTTGCCGTCCACGCCGTACTGCACGGCGTTGAACAGCTTGCCGCTGATGTTGACCTTGGCGCCGTGGGTCAGGTGGCCGCCGTGCGCCAGCGACATGCCCAGGATGGTGTCGCCGGGCTGCAGCAGCGCCAGGTACACGGCCTGGTTGGCCTGCGAGCCCGAGTGCGGCTGGACGTTGGCGTAGTCGGCGCCGAACAGCTGCTTCGCGCGCTCGATGGCCAGGCGCTCGGCCACGTCCACGAACTCGCAACCGCCGTAGTAGCGCTTGCCCGGATAGCCCTCGGCGTACTTGTTGGTGAGCACGCTGCCCTGCGCCTCCATCACCCGCGGGCTGGCGTAGTTCTCGCTGGCGATCAGCTCGACGTGGTCCTCCTGGCGGCGGCGCTCGTCGGCGATCGCCTGGGCGAGCTCGGGGTCGTAGCCTTCGATGCGGGCGTCGCGCGGGAACATCGGGGTCGCTCCGGGAACGTGGGGATCGGCGGATTGTAGCCCGCGCGGCGGGCCGTTCCCCGCGCCGGCGCCCGCTCCGGCGGCGCCGCCGGCCCGGCGGGCGGCCCCGCCGCGACCGCCCCCGCGGCCACGGCCCGGGCGGCGCGGCGCTATAATCGGCGCATCCCGAGTCCGTCCGCGGCCCCTGCCCTGCGCAGGCGCCGCCGCTCGCCTGATGCGGCGCCCCTGCGGCGCCGCCTCCCCATGAGGGCCCCATGCAATACATCTACACCATGAACGGCGTGTCCAAGACGGTCCCGCCGAAGCGCCAGATCATCAAGGACATCTCGCTGTCGTTCTTCCCGGGCGCCAAGATCGGCCTGCTCGGCCTCAACGGCGCGGGCAAGTCCACGGTGCTGCGGATCATGGCGGGCGTGGACACCGACTATTCCGGCGAGGCCCGCCCGCAGCCCGGCATCAAGGTCGGCTACCTGCCGCAGGAGCCGGAGCTGGACCCGGAGAAGACCGTCCGCGAGGCGGTCGAGGAAGGCGTGGGCGAGATCCTGAACGCCCAGGCCGCCCTCGACCGCGTGTACGCCGCCTACGCCGAGGAAGGCGCCGACTTCGACGCGCTGGCCAAGGAGCAGGAGCGCCTGGAGGCGATCCTCGCCGCCGGCGACGCGCACACCCTCGAGAACCAGCTCGAGGTCGCCGCCGACGCGCTGCGCCTGCCGCCGTGGGACGCGAAGATCGCCAACCTGTCCGGCGGCGAGAAGCGCCGCGTCGCGCTGTGCCGCCTGCTGCTGCAGAAGCCGGACATGCTGCTGCTCGACGAGCCGACCAACCACCTCGACGCCGAGTCGGTGGAGTGGCTGGAGCAGTACCTGCAGCGCTACACCGGCACCGTGGTCGCGGTGACCCACGACCGCTACTTCCTCGACAACGCCGCCGAGTGGATCCTCGAGCTGGACCGCGGCCGCGGCATCCCGTGGAAGGGCAACTACACCGAGTGGCTGGTGCAGAAGGAAGACCGCCTCAAGCGCGAGGAGTCGCAGGAGAAGGCGCGCCAGAAGGCGATCCAGAAGGAGCTGGAGTGGGCGCGGCAGAACGCCAAGGGCGGCCGCTCCAAGGGCAAGGCGCGCCTGGCCCGCATCGAGGAGCTGCAGTCGGTCGAGTACCAGAAGCGCAACGAGACCAACGAGATCTTCATCCCGCCGGGCGAGCGCCTGGGCCAGAAGGTCATCGAGTTCAAGAACGTCTCGAAGCGGTTCGGCGACCGCCTGCTGATCGACGACCTGTCGTTCTCGGTGCCGCCGGGCGCGATCGTCGGCATCATCGGCCCCAACGGCGCGGGCAAGTCCACGCTGTTCCGCATGATCATCGGCCAGGAGAAGCCGGATTCCGGCGAGATCGAGATCGGGCCGACGGTGAAGCTCGCCTACGTGGACCAGAGCCGCGCGGCGCTGGCCGGCGACCACACCGTGTTCCAGGAAGTCAGCGGCGGCCTCGACATCCTCAACATCAACGGCATCGAGATCCAGTCGCGCGCCTACATCGGCCGCTTCAACTTCAAGGGCCCGGACCAGCAGAAGCTGGTCGGTTCGCTGTCGGGCGGCGAGCGCGGCCGCCTGCACCTGGCCAAGACGCTGCTGCAGGGCGGCAACGTGCTGCTGCTCGACGAGCCGTCGAACGACCTCGACGTCGAGACGCTGCGCGCGCTCGAGGACGCGCTGCTCGAGTTCCCGGGCAACGCGTTCGTGATCTCGCACGACCGCTGGTTCCTGGACCGCATCGCCACCCACATCCTCGCCTTCGAGGGCGACTCGCACGTGGAGTTCTTCCAGGGCAACTACCGCGAGTACGAGGAGGACAAGAAGCGCCGCCTCGGCGAGGAAGGCGCCAAGCCGCACCGCCTACGCTTCAAGGCCCTGAAGTAAGGCGTTGCAGCCACACGACCGGGGGTCGCGATGACGTTCATGGAGGCATTGCGGGCGCGCTGGGAACGCAGCGGAAGCCTGGTCTGCGTGGGGCTGGACCCGGAGCCGGCGAAGTTCCCGGCACGGTTCGCGGGCGACGCGGACGCGGTGTTCGCGTTCTGCCGCGACATCGTGGACGCGACCGCGGCGTACGCCTGCTGCTTCAAGCCGCAGTTCGCGCACTTCGCCGCGCTCGGCGCGGAAGGCGCGCTCGCCCGCCTCGTCGCCCATGTGCATGCCGCGCACCCCGGCATCCCGGTGATCCTCGACGCCAAGCGCGGCGACATCGGCTCGACGGCACGGCACTACGCCGCCGAGGCCTTCGACCGCTACGGCGCCGACGCGGCCACCGTGAACCCCTACCTCGGGCGCGACTCGCTGCAGCCCTACCTGGACCGCGCCGACAAGGGCGTCGTGGTCCTGTGCCGCACCTCCAACCCCGGCGCCGGCGACCTGCAGGACCTGGTGGTGGACGGCCGCCCGCTGTACCAGCACGTGGCGGAGAAGGTCGCGCGCGACTGGAACGGCCACGGCAACTGCATGCTGGTGGTCGGCGCCACCTGGCCGGAGCAGCTGCGCGAGGTGCGCGCCATCGCCGGCGACGTGCCCTTCCTGGTGCCGGGCGTCGGCGCGCAGGGCGGCGATCCCGAGGCCGTGGTGCGCAATGCGCGCACCGCCGACGGCACCGGCCTGGTGGTGAGCTCCTCGCGCGCGATCCTCTACGCCTCGTCCGGCGACGACTACGCCGAAGCCGCGGCCGCCGCCGCGCGCGAGCTGCGCGACACCCTCAACCGCGCGCGCTGAGCACCGCGGCGCGCAGGGCCGCGAGCGGGAAGCGCGCGAAGATCGCGAGGAACACGGCCACGCGCGTCGGCAACGGGCGGCGCGGCGCCTCGAACTTGCGGAAGTAGCGCCACAGCCCGCGGTGCTTGTGCCACTCCACGAACACCGGCCGCACGCGGCTGGACACCCCGCGCACGTGCAGCACCACGACATCGTTGGCCACCGCGACGGCCGCGCCCGCGACGCGCGCACGGCGACACAGGTCCAGGTCCTCGGCGTGCAGGCGGTAGCCTGCGTCGAAGCCGCCGAGGCGCGCGAACAGCGCGCGCGGCAGCAGCATCAGCGCGCCCGAGACCGCGTCCACGCGCTGCAGCGCCTGCGCAGGGTCGGCGGGCACGTCCAGGCGCGAGGCGCGAGGCGCGCGCAGCATCGCCGCGAAGTCGGGGTCGCGCCGGCGCGCGGCGGGATCGTGCACGCCGTCCTCGCCGACCAGGTCCGCGCCGACCAGGCCGCCGCCGAGCGCGCGCGCATGGTCGCGCAGCCGCGCCAGGGTGCCGGCGTCCACCAGGCAATCCGGGTTCACGAACGCCAGCCACGGCGCCGCGTCGCCGGCCTCGGCCGCGCCCTGGTTGCAGGCGGTGGCGAAGCCCGGGTTGTCCGGGTTGGCGATGAAACGCACGCGCGGGTCGGCGGTGGCGTGGCGCTGCACGATGGCGACCGTCTCGTCGCCGGAGGCGTTGTCCACCACCCGGATCGCCACCACGCCGTCCGCGGCGCGCAGCCGCGCCAGGCAGTCGTCGATGGTGCTCGCGCTGCAGTGGGTCACCACGACCGCGGCGATGCCGTCGCCGGCGGCGCCGTCCGCGCCCCCTGTCCCCGCGCCGCCGTGGCCGTTCGCCGTCATGCCCGGGATTGTAGCCATGCGTCGGCCTCAGCCCGGGAACGCGAATTCGCCCTGCGGCAACGGCGCGATGCTGCGCTCGCGCTCCACCAGCGCCTCGCGCAGCGGCCGCAGCGGATCCTGCATCAGGAATTCGGCGAGCCGTGCATGCCAGGCCGGCCAGCGCGCCGCGAGCAGCTCGAGGTCGCCTTCCACCGGCGTGCCCTCGCCGCCGCGCGCGACGAAGGCCGTCTCGCACAACGCGTTGCGCCAGCCCATGCCGGCCAGCCGCAGCGAGAGGTCCGCGAGCGCCGCGTACCAGGAGGCGTAGCTGGCCGCGTCCACGCCGCCGGCGCGCACCCGCGCGCTGCCGCGCAGCAGCACCGCATGCGCCACCGCCGACGGCAGCTCGGGATGGTGTGGCGGCATCGCCGCGCAGGCGGCGGCGAGCCGCGGCAGGTCGGCGGGCATCGGCGCGATCTCGCCGATGCGCGGGAACGACGCCGCCTCGCCGGCGTTGCACCAGGGCGTCGCCGTGCCGATCGCGGGATCGCGCCGCAGGCAGGCCGCGAGCTCCGCCAGCCAGCCGGGCGCGGGCACGGCGTCGGGCGCGAGCACCGCGACGTCCGCGTCGCCGCAGGCGGCCAGCGCCTCGGCCAGGTGCGCGGCCTCGCCGACGCTGCGCTGGCGGCGCGTGCAGGTGGCCTCGAGCCGCGTCGCCTGCAGCCAGTGTTCGACGATCGCCATGCCGCGCGGCCCGGCCTGCGCGTCGTCGGCGAGCCACACGCGCGTGCCCGCCGGCGTGCCGGCGTCGAGCGCGGCGAGGCAGGCATCGAGCGCCGCGTCGTCGGTGCCCAGCGGCACCAGCACGATGGGCAGCGCCGCGCCCTGCACGGGACCCGGCCCTGGCGCGGATGCCGGCAAGGCGGCGCCCTCCGTCAGCGCGCCCTGGCCGGCTGCAGCGGCTCCATCGCGCGGAACTGCCGCGTGTACTCGTCCGTGAGCGCGCGCGCTTCCTGCGGATCGCGCACGATGGTCGGCGTCAGGAGCACGATCACCTCGTTGCGGCCGCTGCTTGCGGTGCGGGTGCCGAACAGCGAGCCCAGCACGGGGATGCGGCTCAGGTAGGGCACGCCGGAGGAGCCGTTCTCCGCGCTGTCGCTGATCAGGCCGGCGAGCATCACCGTGTCGCCGCTGCGGATCGCGGCCTCGGTCTTGAGCCGGCGCGTGTCGATCGGCACGTTGCAGTTGGCCGGGTTCGCCGCGCAGCTCGCCGGCACCGCGCCGGGCGAGCTCACTTCCTGCACGATGTCGAGGAACACCATGCCGTCCCTGGTCACTCGCGGACGCACCTTCAGGATCACGCCGGTGTCCAGGTACTGCACCTGGCTGAAGGTCCCGGAATCGCCCACGCCGCCCGGGTTGAACGACACCGACTGGATCGGGATGCGGGTGCCGACGTTGAGCGTGGCCTCGGCGTTGTTGCGCACCAGCACCGACGGCGTCTGCAGCAGGCGCACGTCGGTGACCTCGTCGAGCGCGTTGATCACGGCGGCGGCGTTGCGGCCGAGGAACGTCCAGTTCAGGCCGGGCAGCGGGCCGCCCGCCGGGCGGATGCTGCCGGCGAGGTCGCCCCAGATGTCGCGGCCGAGCGCGGACGGCAGGCCGGCGCCGCCCTCCGCCACCGGGCGGTTGACCGCCTGCTCGAAGTACCAGCTCACGCCGTACTTGAGGTCGCCGCCGAGCTTGACCTCGACCACCTGCGCCTCGATGTGCACCTGCATCGGCATCACGTCGAGGCGCTCGATCACGTCGCGGATCGAACGCCACGCCTGCGGGCTGGCGCGCACCAGCAGCGTGTTGGTCTCCTCCACCGCGGACACGCCGACGCGGTCGCCGTCCACCTCCAGCGTCACCGAGCCGTTGCCGGGCTCGCGCTGGTCCAGCGACAGCGAGCCCTCGCCCAGGCCGCCGCCGGCACCGATCGGCGCGCTGCTGGTGGCGCCGCCGTCGAGGCCGCCGTCCTGGATCTCGGTGGGCTCCAGCCCCGGCATCAGGCTCGGCCCGTCGCGGCGCGGGCCGCGCGAACCGCCGGCGCCGAACACCTCGGCCAGCCGGTCGGCAAGATCCTTGGCCTTCACGAACTTCAGTTCGTAGGAGAACAGCCGCGGCGCCGCGCCCGCGCCGTCGATGCGCTCGAGCCACTCGCGGATGCTGTCGAGGTAGTTCGGCTGCGGGGTGATCACCAGCACCGCGTTCGCCGCCTCCAGCGGCATGAAGCGGAACATGCCCGCGACCGGCGACTTGCCCTCCTCGCCGAACACCTTCTCCAGGTCCTCGACGACGTCGGAGGCGCGCCCGGCCTGCAGCGGGAACACGCCGACCGACATCGAGGCCATCCAGTCCACGTCGAACACCTGGATCGTGCGCAGGTAGTTCTCCAGCTCGGCGCGCGAGCCGGCGACGGTGATGGTGTTGCGGCCCGGGTCGGCGTCCACGATGGCGTTGGTGCGCGCGTAGGGCTTGAGCAGCTTCGCCATCTCCGTCGCCGAGATGTAGCGCAGCGGCACCACGCGCGTCTCGTAGCCGTTGGCCGCGGACGCCGGGCCGGTGCGCGCGGCGAGGCTGCCGTCGAGCGGCTGGTCGGCGCGCACGATGTTGTAGCGGCCGCCGCTGTAGACCATGCGTGCGTTGTTCCAGCCCAGCACCATCTGCAGCAGGTCGAGCGCGCCGGCCGCGCTCACCGGGCGCGGCGTGGACAGCGTGACCGTGCCCTGCACGTCCGGCGCGATCACGTAGTTCTGGCCGAGCATGTCGCCGAGGATCGCCTTCACCACCACCGGCAACGGCGTGCCCTCGAAGTTGAACGTCGAGCCCCCGCCCGTGGCGGGCAGCGCAGGCGGCGGCGCGGCCGCGGCCCGTGCGTCGATGACCTGGCCCGTGCCGCGGCGGATCACCGCCTGCGGCGCGCGCGTGGCGGCCTCGGCTTCGCCGCCGGCCTGGGCGTCCGCGCTGCCGGCGGCGCCGGCCACCGGCGGCTCCGGGTTGCGCTGGATGTTCGGCGGCGCAATGCTCGCGCACCCCGCGAGCACGCCGGCGAGCAGGGCCGGCAGGAAGGCGGACGGGAAACGGCGACGGCGGAAGTCCATGGCGTGCACTCTACGGGTTGCGCGCAGGCTGCGCCTGCGACTTGTCCTGGGCCTGCGGCTGCTGCGACTCGCGGCGCAGCTGTGCGCGGCGCGCTTCGATGCGGCGGCGGATCGCATCCATCTGCTGGGCGACCTGGGTGGGCTCGGCGGGCTTGTCCGCCGCGGTGGCGGGCGGCGCCACCGGCGCCAGGGGCTCGACCGTCGGCGGTGGCGCCGGAAGGCTGCCGTCGCCGCCCCCGGCCCAGGTGCGCAGCTCGAGTTCGCGGCGCCCGCCGGGGCCTTCGAACACCGCCGCGCGCGGGCGCAGCTCGACCAGGCGCCAGCCGTCGAGGCCGTCGGCCGTCGCGCCTTCGCGCACGCGCACCGGTTCGCCGCCCGACGCGGGTTCCACGATCGCCAGCCGCAGCTGCGGCGTGATCATCACGCTGCTCAGCACGTAGTCGAACAGCGACGGATCGCCGCGCGTGCCTTCGTCGCCGCCGCCCGGCAGCACGAACGGATGCGGGCGGCGGTCGCGCGCGAACGGTGGGCGCGCCGCAAACGCATCGAACGCCGCCGGCGCCGGCCCGCCGGCATCGGCCGCGGGACGGGGCAAAGGCTGCGGGGCCACGCCGGCGGCATCCGCCGCCGCCACGTGGCCGCCCATGCCCGCCCAGGCCAACAGTGCGCCGAGCACCGCCCATGCGGCGGCGGCGCCGAGCAGCCAGGTCGCGGGCGGGATCCGGTCAGGGCGCATCGCCGCCTCCCGCTTCCGCCGCCGGCGCGGGCACCGGCCGCAGGTAGCCGTACAGGTCGAACTCGACGTCCAGTCCCGCGTCCTGCGCCTGCGCCTGTCCCGGAGAGTCGAAGAAGCCCTGCGCGACCACGCTCAGGTTGTCCACGAACAGCACCGGATGGCCGCCTTCGAGGCCTTGCAGCAGCGCGGCGAGTTCGGCGTTGCCGCAGCGCAGGCGCACGTGCATGCCGGCGCGCGCATGGGCCTGGTCGCCGGGCGGCTGTTGCGCCGGCGAACGGTTGCTGATCGCGCAGCCGCGATGGCCCGGGCTGGCGCGCGCGACTTCCGCTTCGAGCCGTTGCGAAAGCGCCGCCGTGGCGAGCTCGACGCTCGCCTGCGGCAGGAACACCGGCGCGCGCGCGTCGAGGTCGCGCGCGGCCTGCAGGCGGCGCGCGACCTCGCCCGCCTGGGCGAGCTGCGCTTCCGCGCGCGCGGCACGCGCCTGCAATGCGTCGATGCGCGCGTCGGCGGCGCGCATCGGCAGCGTCCACCATGGGTGCACGAGCGCGAAATACACCGCCGCCAGCACCGCCAGCAGCAGCCCCAGCGCCAGCCACCGGTCGCGGTCAGTCACGGCCGGCATCGGCGCCTCCTTGCGGCGCGGCGTCCGCGGCGGCGGCGCCTGCTTCGGGTGCCACGACGAGGTCCGCGCTGAGCGTGAAACGGTCGCGGCCGCTGCGCGGGTCCGGCTGCAGCGTGCCGGTCAGCGCGGGCGAACGCCACTGCGGCGCGCCCTCCAGGCGCGCGACCAGCGCGGACGCCTGCGCGCTGCGGCCGATCAGCAGCAACCGGTCGTTGTCCACCGCCAGCTTGTCGAGCCAGGTGTCGTCGGGCAGGCGGCGCGCGACTTCGTCGAGCACGGCGACGAGCTGCGGCCGCGCCGCGCGCTCGCGCAGGATCCACGCGCGGCCTTCCACCAGCGACACCAGTTCGGCGCGCTCCCGGGCGACGGTGCGCGCGGCCTCGGCGCGCGCGGCGACTTGCGCCTGCAGGCGCCGCGCCGCGTCCTCGCGGTTGTGCAGCACCAGCGCGAGCATGGCGGCCGTGCCCGCGACGAAGACCAGCGCGAGTAATGCGTTCCAGCCGCGCGCCGGGTGATGGCGGCGGCGCCGCAGTTCCGGCGGCAGCAGGTTGACGCCGATCGGCTCGCCGTCGGTGCCGGCGAGGTCGGCGCCGGCGAGCTGCGCCGCGTCGGCGCCGAGCAGCGCGAGCTGCTCGTCGAGCTTCGCGCGCGGCACCACCACCAGCTCCACGTCGATCTGGCCGTCGCCACGGCGGCCGAGCAGGCGCGCATCCCATGCGACCGCATCCATCGCGAACGGCGTCTGCCGCTCGATCTCGTAGCCGGCGACGTCGCGCAGGCGCTCGGCCGCCGCGGCGGGCAGGAGCAGGCGGCGGCGCAATCCGGTCTCCGCGGGGAGCAGCAGCCAGCGCGGCAGGTCGGCGTCCGCGGCATGCGGCGCGGGCGCCTCGCCGCCGGCGCGCAGCAGCACGCGGCCACGGTCCATGCCCAGCGCACGGCGCCAGGCCGGCGGCAGCCATGCGCCGAGCGCGCGGCCCCACCACGCCAGGAACCCGGCGAAGCCGGGCCAGCGCGGTGCACGGCGACCGATGCGATCGCGCAAGGGCGTCAACGTGGCGATGCTCCCTCCTCCCAACGCAATGGCGTCCATGCCGATCCCGGCAGGCCGTTGCCGCCGGCGCGCGCGACCACGCGCAGGACCGCCGCGCGGCCGCGGACGCTGGCGCGGCTCTCGATACTATACGTGCCGCTGCCGGCCGCCACGTCCGCCGGCACGTCCACGGTCACGCCCATCGCGGCGCGCACCTGGGGCGGCGCGAACGCCGGATCGGGCACGGCGCGCCCGCTGTAAACGGTCACAAGCGGCGCCAGGCGGGCGTACAGCGCCGGCGTCATGCCCAGCACCTGTTCCACCTCCGCCACGCTCTCGAACGGCAGGTTCGCCGGGCCGTAGTCGCGGCCGGCGGCGGCGTAGTCGGGCGCCTCCGCGCCGCCGCCCGGCTGGGTGAGGGTGTCGGCATCGCGCCAGTCCACGATCGCGCCGGCGATGCGCTGGGCCACGCGCGGTTCCGCGCCCACTTGCTGCAGCAGCGCGGCGAGCAGCGTGGCATCGGCCATGTCCAGGTCCACCTTGCCCTGCTCGTCGACGATGCGCACCGACAGCTCGGCCTCGCCAAAGCGCCACCGGTACTCGCGCCCGTCGGGAATCCAGCGGCGCTGCGGCTCGGATTCCGCCAGGCGCGCCACCGCGTGCTCGACGCCGGCGCGCGCCGCCCCGCGCAGCTCGACGCCGCGCGCCAGCACCTGGCCCTGCAACTGCTCGGTGCGCGCGGCCAGCGCGAACGCGCCCACCGTCGCCGCGAGCAGCGCCACCAGCCACAGCACCAGCAGCAAGGCAACGCCGCGTTGGCGCGCGCGGCTCACGGCGTGCCTCCCGCGCCGAGCGCGTGGCGCCCGGCCAACGGCAGCGCCACCAGCAGCGGCGGCCACGCGCGCCCGTCGGCGTCGCGCAGCCGCAGTTCGACCTGCAGCGGCATGCCGTCGCCCTGGTCCCAGCGCGACTGCCACTCCGCGGCGCTGCCGTCCACGCGCAGGCCACGGTAGCGGATCTCCACCGAGCGCAACCCGTCGGCCAGCACTTCCGGCGCAATGTCGCGCGCGTCGCGCCCGTCCCCGACCACGGCGCCGCCCTGCACCATGTGGAACGACACCACCAGCCGCTGCGTGCCGCCGGCGGCGCGCTGCGCCTCGATGCGGTGCAGGTAGGGGCCGCCGCGGCCGAGGTAGTCGGGCAGGTCGGCGACGAATTCCAGGCTGCGCCCGTCGCCGCGGAAGCGGTATGCAAGGCCGCTGCCCGGGTCGATGGCGAACACCACCGGCCGCGCGGCCGACAGTCGCGCGCGCAGGAAGCCCGACACCGCACGGATGCGCTCGTTGCGCTGCGCCAGCACCTCGCCGCGCTGCACCGTGGCATTGGCCGCGCGCAACGTCGCGAACGCGATCGCCAGGCCCGCCGCGAGCAGCGCGGTGGCCAGCAGCACCTCGACCAGGGTGAAGCCGCGCGCCTTCATGGCCCGAACACCTCGAGCGGATCGGGTCGCACCAGGCGCAGCGTCTCCACGCGCAGGCGATCGCGCGCGGCAGCGCCGGCGTCGGCGTCGTCCGGCGCGCCCCAGCGCACCTCGAGCACCAGCCGCAGCAGCCGCGGCGCCGACGGATCCACCGGCTGCGCGGCGGGCGCCTCGTCGTCGCCGGGCTGCGGCGGCTCCACCCACGGTTCGACGTCGAGGGTCCAGCGGTAGCGGCCGTCCTCGAAGGTGCCCTCGCGCCGGCCGGGCACCAGGGTTTCGGCGACGCCCGTGTCGTCGAGCAGCGACTGCGCATGCAGCGCGGCCCGGCCCGCCTCGTCGGACCAGCGCACCTGGCGCGCGGCGTTCGACAGCGTGCCGAGCACGATCGCCAGCGCCAGCGCCAGCAACGCGAACGCCACGACCACCTCGACGAGGGTGAAACCCCGCCGCGAACGCGGGCCGATCGCGCGGTGGCGCGCGCGCGCGGTCATGGCGCGCGCGACACCGCCACCTGGCCGGTGAGCCAGGCGACGTCCACCCGCCACTCGGCGTCGCCGCGGCGCAGGCGCACGCGCCCGCCGGTGGCCGCGCCGTCGGGGAAGAACACGATCGCGCCCTGGCCTTCGGCCGGCTGCGCTTCGCGCGCGCCGACGAACGCCACCGACACGCCGGCGGGAATCGTGCCGCGGCGGCCCTTCGGCGCCTGCCACGCGTGCGCGGCGGGATCCACGGTGAAGCGCTGCGGCTCTCCCGTGGCCAGCGCCTGCGCGCGGGTGAAGCGCAGCTGCGCGGCGATGCCGTTGGCGGCCGAGCGCAGCCGCAGTCCGTCCATGCCGCGCCCCACTGCGGCCGCGCCCAGCAGCGTGGCGAGCGCGACGATCGCGAGCACCAGCACCAGTTCCACCAGGGTGAAGCCGCGGGCGCGCATGGGCGGCAGGCCGGTTACTCGTAGCGGATGTCGGCGTCCACGCTCTCGCCGCCGGGCTGCCCGTCCTTGCCCAGGCTGACGAGGTCGAACGGGCGGCCCTCGCCCGGCACGCGGTACACGTACGGGTGGTTCCAAGGGTCCTTGAGCTCGGCGGCCTTCGCGTACGGCCCGAGCCAGCCCGGCGCGTTGCCGGCATTGGCGACCAGCGCGTCGAGCGTCGGCGGCAGCGACCCGGTGTCCATCTCGTACTGCTGGATCTTCTCGGCCAGGGTCTGCACCTGCGCCTTCGCCAGGTTGGCGCGGGCGCGGTCGCCGCCGCCGAGGATGCGGCTGGCCGCGAACGCGACGATGCCGCCGATCAGCACCACGACGAGGATGATCTCGATGAGCGAGAAGCCGCTGGCGGCGTGGCGCGGCGGGACGGGGCGGAAGCGGCGGTCGTGCATGCGGCGGGCTCCTATCCGATGACGGAGGTGAGGTCGTAGATGGGCGTGAGCACGGCGAGGATCACCATGCCCACGATGGCGGCGAGCGCCAGCGTGACCGCGGGCACCAGCGCGGCCAGCAGGCGGTCCAGCGCGAGCGAGGTCTCGCGCTCGAAGGCGTCGGCGGCCTTGAGCAGCATCGCGTCGAGCGCACCGGATTCCTCGCCGACCTGGATCATCTGCAGCGCCAGCCGCGGGAAGCGCTTGCCGCGGCCGAGCGCGCCGGCCAGGCCGGCGCCGTTGCGGACCTGCTCGATCGCAGCGTCCACGTCGGCCGCCAGCGCGCGGTTGCCGAGCACGCTGCGGCCGATGCCGAGCGCCGCCAGCAGCGGCACGCCGTTGCGCAGCAACGTGCCGAGCGTGCGTGCCAGGCGCGCGGTCTCGAGCCTGGCCACCAGCGGCCCCGCGAACCGGCGCTGCAACAGCCAGGCGTCGAAGCGCGCGCGCGCGGCCGGGTCGTGCAGGCGCCGCTCCAGCCACAGCAGCGCCAGCACCGGCACCGCGAGCAGCACGATCCACCAGTCGCGCACGAACATGCCGGCGCCGAGCACCAGTTGCGAGAACCAGGGCAGCGGTGCGTCGAGGCTGTCGTACATCGCGGCGAACTGCGGCACCACGAAGCCGAGCAGGAACAGCAGGCTCAGCGACACCATCGCCAGCAGGATCGCGGGATAGATCAGTGCGTTGACCACGCGTCCGCGCAGCGCGCGGCTGCGCTCGAGGTACTCGGCCAGGCGCGCCAGCGTCTCGTGCAGGCTACCGCCGGCCTCGCCGGCACGGACCATGTTCACGTACAGGCGGCCGAACGCGCCGTGCTGGCGCTCCAGCGCCGCCGACAGCGGGCTGCCGCTGCGCACCGCGTCGCGCACATCGGCGACGATGCGCCGCGCCGCCTCGTCTTCCGGCAGTTCGAGCAGGATCGAGAGCGCGCGGTCCAGCGGCTGGCCCGCGCCGAGCAGGGTCGCCAGCTGCTGGGTGAACTGCACGAGGCGGTCGCCGGCGAACGGCTTCGGCTTCACCAGCGCGCGCCAGGCGCCGCGCGCGCCCTCGCCTTCGCCGGCCGGCCTGGCCTCGACCGGCAGGTGGCCCTGTTCCTGCAGGCGCCGCACCACTTCGCCGGCATCGGCGGCGTCCATCCGGCCCTCGATCGCTTCGCCGCGCGCGTTCAGCGCCTTGTAGCGGAACTGCGCCATCGCCTCAGGCGTCCTCGGTGACGCGCAGCACTTCCTCGATGGTGGTCTCGCCGGCGAGCGCCTTGGCGATACCGTCCTCGTACATGGTGCGCATGCCGGCCTCGCGCGCCAGCTGCTCCAGCTCGCCCATGCCGGCGTGGCGCATCACCGCGCGCCGCAGCGCGTCGTCCATCACCAGGAATTCCATGATCGTGGTGCGACCGAGGTAGCCGGTCGGCGTCAGCGCGGACGGCCGCGGCCGGTACAGGAAGATCGTGCCCTGCGGCTGGAAGCGGCGCAGCCCGAACTTCTCGATCTCCTCCGGCGTGGCCTCGTAGCGCTCGGCGTGCGTGGGCTCCAGGCGGCGCACCAGGCGCTGCGCGAGGATGCCGTTGACGGTGGACGTGAGCAGGTAGTCCTCCACGCCCATGTCGAGCAGGCGGGTGACGCCGCCGGCCGCGTTGTTGGTGTGCAGCGTGGACAGCACCAGGTGGCCGGTCAGCGCGGACTGGATGGCGATGCGCGCGGTCTCGAGGTCGCGCATCTCGCCGATCATGATGATGTCCGGGTCCTGGCGCACGATCGAGCGCAGCGCGCCGGCGAAGTCGAGGCCGATCTGCGGCCTGGCCTGCACCTGGTTGATGCCCTCGATCTGGTACTCGACCGGGTCCTCGACGGTGATGATCTTGACGCCCGGCGTGTTGAGCTTCGACAGCGCGGCGTACAGCGTGGTGGTCTTGCCCGAGCCGGTGGGGCCGGTCACCAGCAGGATGCCGTGCGGCTGGCGCAGCACCTGCTCGAAGCGCGGCAGCAGCGCGTCGGTGAAGCCCAGGCGCCGGAAGTCCAGCACCACCGACTCGCGGTCGAGCAGGCGCATCACCACCGACTCGCCGTGCGCGGTGGGCAGCGTGGACACGCGCAGGTCGAGCTCGCGGCCCTGCACGCGCTGCATGATGCGGCCGTCCTGCGGCAGGCGGCGTTCGGCGATGTTGAGCCGGGCCATGATCTTGATGCGCGAGATGATCGCCGCGGTCAGGTTCTGCGGCGGCGCCTCGCCTTCCTCGAGCACGCCGTCGATGCGGTAGCGCACCTTGAGCCGGTTCTCGAACGGTTCGATGTGGATGTCGGACGCGCGCAACTCCACCGCGCGCTGGATGACCAGGTTCACCAACCGGATCACCGGCGCCTCGGAGGCGAGGTCGCGCAGGTGCTCCACGTCCTCGACGCCGCCGGCGTCCTCCCCCTCGCTGCCCTGGAGCAGCGCGCCCATGGCGCTGCGGCCCTGGCCGTGCCAGCGCTCGATCAGGTCGTCGATCTCGGAGCGCAGCGCCACCGCGGCGCGCACCTCGCGGCCATCGGCCAGGCGCACCGCGTCGAGGATGTAGGGATCCTGCGGGTCGGCGAGCAGGACGTCGACGTGCGCTTCGTCCTCGCCCACCGCCACCACGTGGAACTGCTGCATGAAGCGCAGGCCCAGGCCCACGCCCTCGGGCGGCAGGTCCGGGACGTCGCGGGCGCTGCGCAGCGGCAGGCCCAGGACGGCGGCGCAGGCCTCGGCATGGTCGCGCTCGGACACCAGGCCCAGGCGGCCCAGCAGCGACAGCAGGTCGCCGCCCGCCTCCTCGTGCAGCCGGCGCACGCGGGCCAGGTCGGCCTCCTTCAGACGCCCTCGCTCGAGCAGCGCGGCCACCACGCGCTCGGCCGCGTCCTGCGCGGGCTCCACGCCCGTCGCGCCTGCAACGCCGGTCATGCCCTGAGTGGCGATCGATCCCACGTCCTGCCCTCCGCCGGACCCCTGAATCTAGCAGGTCGCCAACCGCCCCGCCGCCCTGTAACCGCATTCACCACCGCGCCGCACGTCCGCGGCGCGGAAGCCGGGTCAACCGAGGGCGGCGCGCGCGTTGCGGAACATGCGCAGCCACGGCGATTCGTCCGGCCACCCCGCCGGCGCCCAGCTCATGTTGAGCGTGCGCGGCGTGCGCTCCGGGTGCGGCATGAGGATGGTGGCGCGGCCGTCGTCGCTGGACACGCCGGCGACCGCGTCGGTCGAGCCGTTGGGGTTCGCGGGGTAGCCCGTCGCCGGGCTGCCGTCGCCGCGCACGTAGCGCAGCGCGACGCGGGCCGCGGCGGCATCCACGGGGCTGTCGAATTCGGCGCGGCCCTCGCCGTGCGCGATCGCGACCGGGATCCGCGAGCCGGCCATGCCGCGCAGGAACAGCGACGGCGACTCCACCACCTCGAGCATGCCGAAGCGCGCCTCGAACTGCTCGCTGCGGTTGCGCAGGAAGCGCGGCCAGTGCGCGGTGCCGGGGATGATCCCGCGCAGCTGGCTGAGCATCTGGCAGCCGTTGCACAGGCCGAGCGCGAAGGTGTCGCCGCGGGCGAAGAACGCCGCGAACATGTCGCGCAGTTCGGGGCGCTCGAGGATGCTGGTGGCCCAGCCGCGGCCCGCGCCGAGCACGTCGCCGTAGCTGAAGCCGCCGCCGGCCGCGAGGCCGGTGAAGCCGTCGAGCGTGGCGCGGCCGGCGATCAGGTCGCTCATGTGCACGTCGTAGGCGGCGAAGCCCGCGCGCTCGAAGTTGGCGGCCAGCTCGACGTGGCTGTTGACGCCCTGCTCGCGCAGGATCGCGACCTTCGGCCGCGCGCCGGTGGCGACGAACGGCGCGGCGATGTCCTCGGCCGGATCGAACGCCAGCCTGGGCTGCAGCGGCGGCGCGTCGAAGCGCGAGGCCTCGGCGCGCTCCTCGTCGGCGCATTCGGGGTTGTCGCGGAGGCGCTGCATCGCGTGCGTCACCGACCACCAAGCGCCGAACAGCTCCTCCCAGCGCCATTCGGCCAGCACGTCGCCGTCGTCGAGCACGCGCACGCTCGGCGCCGCCACCGGCCGCGCGATGCGCTGCGCGCAATCCACCAGGCCGTGCCGCGCGACCAGGTCGGCGAACGCGGCGCGGTCCTCGCAGGCGATCTGCACCACCGCGCCGAGCTCTTCGTTGAACAGGGTCCGGAACACGTCCTCGATGCGGTCCGCGCCCCAGCCGTCGAGCACGATGTCCAGGCCCAGGTGCGAGCAGAACGCCATCTCCGCCAGCGTCGCGAAGGCGCCGCCGTCGGAGCGGTCGTGGTAGGCGAGCAGCAGGCCGTCGCGGCGCGCATCGCGGACCAGCTCGAAGAACGCGCGCAGCCGGCGCGGATCCTCGAGGTCCGGCACGCCGGCGCCGGCGCCCTCGCCGCGGAACACGGGCAGGCCGCCGTGGCCGCCCGACTGCGGATGGCACTGCGCGAGGATCGAACCGCCCAGGCGCTGGCGGCCGGCGCCGAGGCCGATCAGCCACAGCTCGGTCTCGCCTTCGCGCGACAGCAGCGGCGTGAGTTGGCCGCGCACGTCGCGCACCGGCGCGAACGCCGACACGACCAGCGACACCGGCGACACCGACTTCTGCGCGGCGTCGCCATCGGACCACGCCGCCTGCATGGACAGCGAGTCCTTGCCGACCGGGATCGCCAGGTCCAGCGCCGGGCACAGCTCCATCGCCACCGCGCGCACCGCGTCGAACAGGCGCGCATCCTCGCCGGCGTGCCCGGCCGCGGCCATCCAGTTCGCCGACAGCTTGATGCTTTCCAGCGACTCGACCGGCGCGGCGCACAGGTTGGTGATCGCCTCGCCCACCGCCATGCGCGCGGCGGCGACCGGGTCGAGCAGCGCCAGCGGGGTGCGCTCGCCGATGGCCATCGCCTCGCCGGCGACGCCTTCGTAATCGGCCAGGGTGATCGCGCAGTCGGCCACCGGCATCTGCCAAGGGCCGACCATCTGGTCGCGCGCGGTCAGGCCGCCGACGCTGCGGTCGCCGATGGTGACCAGGAACGACTTCGCCGCCACCGTGGGGTGCGCAAGCACGCGCAGCGCGGCGTCGCGCAGCTGCAGCGCGCCGGTGTCCAGCGCGGGCCAGCGCGGCGCGGGCGGGTGCGCGGTGTCGCGGTGCATCTTCGGCGGCTTGCCGAAGAGCACGTCCATCGGCAGGTCGATGGGATGAAGCGGGGACAGGGGACCGGAGACGTCGTCGAGGTAGCCGACGACGAGGCGCTCCTCCTCCGTCGCCACGCCCACGACCGCGAAGGGACAGCGCTCGCGCTCGCAGATCGCGGCGAACTCGGCGAGCCGTTCCTGCGGCAGGCCCAGCACGTAGCGCTCCTGCGACTCGTTGCACCACAGCTGCAGCGGCGACAGCGAAGGATCGTCGGTCGGCACCTTGCCGAGGTCGATGCGGCCGCCGACGCCCGAGTCGTGCAGCAGCTCGGGGATCGCGTTGGACAGGCCGCCCGCGCCGACGTCGTGGATGGACAGGATCGGATTGCGCTCGCCCAGGGCGACGCAGCGGTCGATCACTTCCTGGCAGCGCCGCTCCATCTCCGGGTTGTCGCGCTGCACGCTGGCGAAATCCAGGTCCTCGGCGCTCTCGCCGGAGGCCACCGAGCTCGCCGCGCCGCCGCCGAGGCCGATCAGCATCGCCGGGCCGCCGAGCACGACCACCGCGTCGCCCGGCGACAGCCTGCGCTTCTCCACCATCGCGCGGTCGATCGCGCCGAGGCCGCCGGCCAGCATGATCGGCTTGTCGTAGGCGCGCACCAGGCCGTCGCCTTCCTGCAGCTCGAACGAGCGGAAGTAGCCGAGCAGGTTCGGCCGGCCGAACTCGTTGTTGAAGGCCGCGCCGCCGATCGGCCCATCGAGCATGATGTCGAGCGCCGGCGCCATGCGCGGGTTGAGCGGGCGCGCGCCTTCCCACGGCTGCGGCAGCGTGGGGATGCGCAGGTGCGAGACGCTGAAGCCGGTGAGGCCCGCCTTCGGCTTGCCGCCACGGCCGGTGGCGCCCTCGTCGCGGATCTCGCCGCCGGCACCGGTGGACGCGCCCGGGAACGGCGCGATCGCGGTCGGATGGTTGTGGGTCTCGACCTTGATGCAGAACGCGCTCTCGGCCGGCGGCTCGGCGCGGTACTCGCCGGTCTCGGGGTCGGGGCGGTAGCGGCGCGCGGGATGGCCGGCCACGACGGCGGCGTTGTCGCTGTACGCCGAGAGCGTGAACTCCGGCGTCGTCGCGTGCGTGTGCCGGATCATGCCGAACAGCGACACCGGCCTGCCGCCGGCGCCCGCCTGCTCGACGCCGTCGATGGTCCAGCTCGCGTTGAAGATCTTGTGGCGGCAGTGCTCGGAGTTCGCCTGCGCGAACATCATCAGCTCGACGTCGCTGGGCTCGCGGCCGAGCTCGCGGTAGCGCGCGCGCAGGTAGTCGATCTCGTCGTCGGCCAGCGCCAGGCCGAGGCGCGTGTTCGCCTCCTCCAGCCGCTCCAGCGGGATGCGCTCGAGCGCCCCGCGCGGCGGCGCGCCGAACAGCGCGGCGCCGTCCTCGCGGGCGGCGACCAGCGACTGGGTCATGGGGTCGTGCAGCAGCTTCGCCACCGCGGCCTGCCGCGCCGGGTCCTGCGGCCAGCCGGCGAGGTCGATGCGGGTGCCGCGCTCCACGCGCTTCACCGGCAGGCCTGCGCCGTGCAGCAGCTCGGTGGCCTTGCTGGCCCAGGGCGAAATGGTGCCCAGCCGGGGCAGCACGAAGCGGGAAACCGCGCCGGCCTCGAGGGGCTGGAACCGCGGCTCGCCCTGCAGGATCCGCTGCAGCGCGGCCGGATCCGGGGTGGCGCCGGGCTCGGGCTCGACCCAGTAGGCGTGCCACGCGCCGAGGACGCGGAGTTCGGGAACGATGGCCTGGAGCCTGGCTTGCAGCCGCTCGCGGCGGAACGGCGACAGGGCCGGGAGGCCCTCGAGGACGATCATGTCCGGCGGGAACCGTGTGAACCGTGCGGGGACGGGGGCCCCTTATTGTATCCCGACCGCCCCGCCTGCGGCCGGCTTCCTGCCCTCGGCCAGCGCATCGAGCTTGGCCCGCAGGGCCTTGGGCTCCAGGTAGCCGCCGAGCTGGGTGCCGTCCTCGGCCAGCACCATCGGGGTGCCGGTCAGGCCGGCACGGCGGCCGAGCTCGTATTCCATCGCCACCGGGTTGGTGCAGTTGCGGTAGGTGACCTCCCGGTCGGCCTTGGCGTCGGTGAGCGCCTTCTGCCGGTCCGGGGCGCACCAGACCGCGACCATCTTGCGGAAGTCGGCGCTGCCCGGCCCCATGCGCGGGAACGCGAGGTACTGCACCGCGATCCCGAGCCGGTTGTACTCGGCGATCTGCGAATGGAACCGGCGGCAGTAGCCGCACTCCACGTCGGTGAACACCGTGACCGTGTACTTCGGGTTCGCGGGCGCGAACACGATGCGGTCGGACTTGGGCACGCTGCGCAGCAGCTCGACGCGCAGCTTCTTCATCGCCTCCTCGCCGAGGTCGGCGCGGCGGCCGACGTCGTACAGCGCGCCCTGGATCAGGTACTTGCCGTCGTCGCTGACGTACAGCACGTTGCCGTCCACGATCACCGCCTGGAAGCCGGGCAGCGGCGCGGGCTGGATGCGCTCGATCTTCAGGTTCGGGTCGATCGAATGCAGGGCGTCGCGGGCGCGCGCCGCGGCGCTGCCGGGCGCGACCGCGGGGCCGCTGGCAGGCCTGGCGGCCGGCTTGCCGGCGGCGGCGGCGGGCGCCTTGTCCTGGGCGCAGGCGGACAGGCTGGCGGCGGCGAGCAGGAGCGCGAGGAGGGCTTTCATGGGCCCGATTCTCGCACACCCCTATGCGCGGGGGTGGTGTTGCGCGTGCAGGCGCTTGAGGTGTTCGCGCGCCACCAGCGTGTAGATCTGGGTGGTCGAGAGCGAGCTGTGGCCGAGCAGCATCTGCAGCGCGCGCAGGTCCGCGCCGTGGTTCAGCAGGTGCGTGGCGAAACTGTGGCGCAGGCCGTGCGGGCTGACCCGCGCGGGGTCGATGCCGGCGGCCGCGGCGTAGCGTTTCACCAGTTTCCAGAACGCCTGCCGGTCCAGGCCCTCGGCCCCGGCGCCGATGAACAGCGGTGTCGGCGCGCGCTTGCCGGCGAACACGGGTCGCGCCTCGTCCAGGTAGCGCTGCAGCCAGTGGCGCGCCTCCTCGCCGAGCGGCACCAGCCGTTCGCGGCTGCCCTTGCCGGTGACGCGCAGCACGCCCTGGCGCAGGTTCACCGCGGTGGCGGGCAGGCCGACCAGCTCGCTCACGCGCAGGCCGCAGGCATACATCAGTTCGAGCATCGCGCGGTCGCGCAGGCCGGCCGGCGTCGCCACGTCCGGCGCGGCGAGCAACGCGTCCACCTGGCTTTCGGCCAGCGCCTTGGGCAGCAGCCGGGGCAGGCGCGGCGTCTCGAGTTGCGCGGTCGGATCGTCGGCGCGCAGGCCGCGGCGCAGCGCGTGCGCGTAGAACGCGCGCAGCGCGGAGATCAGGCGCGCGTTGCTGCGCGGCGAATAGCCGGCGCCAGTGCGATGGGCCAGGTACTCGAAGAGCGCGGCGCGGTCGGCGCCGAGGAGCCCGCCACCGGCGCCGTCGCGCCAGCGCGCGTAGCCCTCGAGGTCGCGCCGGTAGCTGGCGAGCGTCTGCCGGGCGAGGCCGGATTCGGCCCAGGTCGCGTCGAGGAAGGCTTCGATCGCCGCGGCGTCGGCGTCGCGCAGCGGCGGCAGGGCCTGCGCATCGCGGCGCCGGTCCGCCGCGGACCCGCGGCCACGCACGCGCGAGGGCGCGTCGCCCGCCATGTCAGCCGCCCCGCGGCCGCTTCGGCAGGCGCTGCAGGCGCGTGCCGCTCGCGCGGTCGTGCCAGGCCAGCCGGTCGCGGTCCAGCCAGGCCCACCAGAAACCGAGTCCGGCCGCGAGCAGCGACAGCGTGCCCACCGCGTAGCGGACGGCGAGCGCACGCCACGCGGGCGCGCCGCCGTCGGCGCCGACCATGCGCAACCGCCACGGGCGCATGCCGAGCGTCTGCCCGCCGCGGCGCCAGCTCGCGGTCGCGTAGGCGCCGGCCACCAGCCAGCACGCCAGCCACAGCAGCCACCACAGCAGCGAGAACGGCGCGATGTTCTCGCGCGGGTCGTGGTGGCCGAGGAAGGTGTAGCCGGCGGTGAACGCGGCCGACACCAGCATCCACAGGGCGAGCACCGGCAGCGCGTCGTACAGCAGCGCCAGCAGCCGCCACCCCACCAGCGCCCTCGCCCGCTCCGACTGCCCGCCCGTGTCCATCCCCAAAGCATATCCGGATCGCCCCGCCCGCCCCGCGACGCGAAGCCGTGGCGGGTGCCTCGCTCCGGGACTGGGCGCTGCGGATGTGCGGCGCGCGACGCCCAGAGCGGGCATGCCCACGCCTCGCGTGGGCGTGCCCGCGACCCCGCGTCGCGGGAACCGCGCGGCGGAGCACGTCTTCGAGTCGCCTCGCCCGGAGGCGGGCGCCGGTCAGCCGGAGCGGCGCTGGAAGAGGACGGCCGAGACCCCGAGCATCAGCACCGGCGGCAACAGGTATGCCAGCCGGAAGTCGAAGTGGAACACCCCCGCCATCCGCACGAACTGCGTCTGCAGCAGCCAGAAGCCGAGTGCGAACACGATGCCGATGAACAGCCGCCGCCCCAGTCCGCCGCTGCGCAGCGTGCCGAACGCGAACGGCACCGCCGCCAGGCACAGCGCGAGCACGTTGAACGCATAGAACCAGCGGCCCCAGTACGGCTCCTCGTACGCGCTCGCGTCCAGGCCGTTGCGCTTGCGGTACTCGATGCTGGTGCGCAGCGCCGAGGAGGACAGCGCCGACGGCTTGACCACGCTCGCCGCGAGCGCGGTGTCGTCCAGGCGCGATTCCCAGCGCTCCTCGATCGCCTCGGTCTGGGTCACCGACTTGGCGTCGAACCAGGTGCGGCGCACGTCCTTGAGCAGCCAGCCGCCGGGCCGGTGCTCGGCGGTGGCGGCGCGGGCGATGGACTCGAGCCGGCCGGCGTCGTCGAACTCGTACAGGTGCACGTCCTGCAGCTCCAGCCAGGTGCGGCCGTCCTTGCCGCGCTCCTGGCCGCCGCCGGCGTTGAGGAAGGTGTTGCCCTCGCGCGCCCACAGGCCGGAGTAGCGCGCGACGATCAGGTCCTTGGAGCGCGCGGTGGCCTTGAGCGCGTCCGCCTGGCGCTGGCCCCAGGGCGCGAGCGTCTCGCCGTTCACCACCATCAGCGCGGTCAGCACCGCCAGCGCCATCGCCACCGCCAGGCCGAGGCGGCGGCGCGACAGCCCGAGCGCGCGCAGCGCGGTGAGCTCGGAGGTCGCGGCGAGCTGGCCCAGGCCCATCAGCGTGCCGATCACGGCCGCGGTCGGGAACAGGAAGTAGGCGCGGCGCGGCAGCGTGTACAGCACGTACACCAGCGCCGAGCCGAAGGTGTAGTTGCCCTGGCCCACGTCGCCGATCTCCGGCATCAGCCCGCCGATGATGAAGTCCAGGCCGAGCAGCACCGCCCACGTGGCCAGCACCGTGCCGAGCACGACCCGGCCGACGTAGACGTCGTGCACCCGCGGGAACGCGCTCATGCCGCCCTCCCGCGGCGCCGGAAGCCGGCGCGGCCGTCGAAGAAGTACATCCACGTGGCCAGCGCCAGCAGCGGCAGCACCAGCCACCACAACCCGGCCGGCATCGGCAGCTTGCCGTCGGCCAGCCATTCGGTGCCGAGCATGGTGAGGTTCATGCCGACCAGGTAGGCGAGGAAGCCGAGGACCACGCGTCCGTAGCGCGACTGCCGCGGCGAGCTGCGCGCCAGCGGCACCGCGAGCAGCGCGAACGCGAGCGCGAGCAGCGGCGGCGCGATGCGGTAGTGCACCTGCGCCTGCGCCTCCGGGCGCGGGTCGCGCAGCAGCGCGGCGGTGGTCATGGCCTGCGGGTCGGTCGAGGCGTCGCGGTCGGGCTCGCCCTGCGGCAACAGCACGTCGTTGCTGGCGTAGCGCATCAGCCGGAAGTCGCGGCCGACCTCGCGCGGGCCCTCGACGCGGAAGCCGTCGTCCAGGCGCAGGTAGCGGCGGTCGCCGTCGCGGGTGGCGGTGGCGGTGCGCGCGGTGGTGACGTCGATGCGGTCGCCGGACTGGCGGTACACGAAGATGCGCTTCATGTGCCGGCCGTCGGGCGACATCTCGCCCACGTAGACGACGCCCCCGCCGCCGGGGAGTTCGGTGAAGCGGCCCGGCTCGAGCCCGGCCACCAGGATGTTGCGGTTGCTCTCGGCGATCAGCCGCACCGAGGTGGCCTTGGCCAGCGGGCCCAGCCACAGCGAGCAGGCGGCGATCAGCCCGACCATGGGCCCGACCAGCAGCAGCACCGGGCGCAGCAGGCGGCGCGGCCCGGCCCCGACCGAGGCCAGGACCGGCATCTCCGCGTCGCGGTACAGCCGGCCCACGGCCAGCAGCAGGCCGATCATCAGGGCCAGGGGCAGGATCATCGGCAGGTAGCGGACGGTCTGCAGCCCCAGCTGGGCCAGCAGCATCCCCGCCGGAACCTTGCCGCTGGCGATCTGGCCGAGCACGTTCGCGAACAGGGCGCCCACGCTCACCATCATCAGCACCACCACGGTGGCCAGGGTCGCCTGGGCGAACTCGCGCAGCAGGTAGCGGTCCAGTTGCGGCATCGGGCCTCGGGGAGCGGCGGCGGCGCGGCGCCGCATGGCTTAAAATCGCGGGTTCGTCCGCACGGCGGACGGTTCCCCCTCATTGTACGCAAGGCCCCAGGGCCGCACTGGAACCCGCATGTCCCTCGAATTCAGCCTCAGCCAGGAAGCCCCCGCCACGGCGGCCACCGATTGCGTCGTGGTCGGCGCCTGGGCCGACGCCGGCCTCACGCCCGCCGCGCAGGCCATCGACGCCGCGAGCGGCGGGCGCCTGAAGGCGCTGCTCGAGCGCGGCGACCTCGGCGGCAAGACCGGCAAGGTCTCGATGCTGCACGACCTGCCGGGCGTGAAGGCGCCGCGCGTGCTCGTGGTCGGGCTCGGCGAGCAGGGGAAGTTCGGCCCCGCGCAGTACCTCAAGGCCGTCGCCGACGCGGCGCGCGCGCTGAAGACCGGGCCGGTGCGCAAGGCGCTGCTGACCCTGTCCGAGGCGTCGGTCGCGGGCCGCGACGCCGCCTGGAACGTGCGCCAGGCCGCGATTGCCGCCGACCATGCCTGCTACCGCTACACCGCGACGCTCGGCGCCAGGAACAAGAAGCGCGAGGAGAAGGGCCTGGAGGCCCTGGCCATCGCCGGCGCCGACGAGCGCGCGCTGGCGCAGGGCGCGGCGATCGCCGCGGGCGTGGCCTTCGCGCGCGAGCTCGGCAACCTGCCGCCGAACATCTGCAACCCGGGCTACGTGGCGCAGCAGGCCCGCGAGTTCGCCGACCGCGTCGGCGGCAAGGTCTCCTGCGAGGTGCTGGGCCGCGAGCAGATGCAGCAGCTCGGCATGGGCGCGCTGCTGGCCGTCGCCCGCGGCTCGGCCAACGAGCCGCAGCTGGTGGTGCTGAAGTACGACGGCGGCAAGCCGGGCGACAGGCCCTACGTGCTGGTCGGCAAGGGCATCACCTTCGACACCGGCGGCATCAACCTCAAGACCCAGGGCGGCATCGAGGAGATGAAGTACGACATGTGCGGCGCCGCGTCCGTGATGGGCACCTTCGTCGCCGCCGTCGGCATGCAGCTCCCGGTCAACCTGGTGTGCATCGCCGCCGCGGTCGAGAACATGCCCGACGGAGACAGCTACCGCCCGTCCGACGTGCTCACCTCGATGTCGGGCAAGACCATCGAGGTCGGCAACACCGACGCCGAGGGCCGCCTGATCCTGTGCGACGCGCTGACCTACGCGCAGCGCTTCGAGCCGGCCGCGCTGCTCGACGTGGCGACGCTGACCGGCGCCTGCGTGGTCGCGCTGGGCAAGCACGCCACCGGCCTGATGGGCAAGCACGACGACCTGTGCGAGGAGCTGCTCGCCGCCGGCGAGGCCACCTTCGACCGCGCCTGGCGCCTGCCGCTGTGGGACGAATACCAGGGCCTGCTGGATTCGCAGTTCGCCGACGTCTACAACATCGGCGGCCGCTGGGCCGGCGCGATCACCGCGGGCTGCTTCCTGTCGCGCTTCACCGAAGGCCAGCGCTGGGCCCACCTGGACATCGCCGGCGTCGCCAACGCCGACGGCAAGATGGGCATGGCCACCGGGCGCCCGGTGGGCATGCTCGCCCAGTGGCTGCTGGACCGGGCCGGGACGCACTGACGCATGCCGCGCGCGGACTTCTACCTGATCGCGAAGCCGCGTTTCCGCGACGAACCGCTGCGCCTGGTGTGCGAGCTCGCGCGCAAGGCCCACGATGCCGGCCAGCCGGTGCTGGTGCTGGCGCGCGACCGCGCGCAGGCCGAGGAGATCGACGACCTGCTCTGGGCCTTCGACGACGACGCCTACGTCCCGCACCAGATCGCCGGCGACGAGGAGGACGAGCTCGCGCCCGTGCTCATCGCCACGCCGGACATGGACGTGCCGCTGCGCCCGCTGGTGCTGAACCTGCGCGACGCGGCGGTCGAGGGCCCGTTCGAGCGCGTGCTCGAGGTGGTCCCCGCCGACGAGTCCGCGCGCGGCCCGCTGCGCGAGCGCTGGAAGGCCTACAAGGCCCGCGGCCTCGAGGTGAACAAGCACGACATGTAACCCGGCTTGCGCCCATCGCCCCAGGATCGCGATACCGTCCTGCTCCCCGTTTCCCGTTCCCCGTTCCCGCCCTCATGACTCTTTCGCCCGGCTACGACCCCACCACCTTCGAAGCCCGCCTGTACGCGCAGTGGGAGGCCAGCGGCGTGTTCGCGCCGACCGGCAAGGGCGAGCCCTACACCATCCTGCTGCCGCCGCCGAACGTCACCGGCACGCTGCACATGGGCCACGCGTTCCAGCAGACGCTGATGGACGCGCTGGTGCGCTACCACCGCATGCGCGGCTACGACACGTTGTGGCAGGTGGGCACCGACCACGCCGGCATCGCCACCGAGATGGTGGTGTCGCGCAACCTCGCGCTCGAGGGCAAGGGCGAGACCCGCGATTCGCTGGGCCGCGAGCGCTTCATCGAGCGCGTGTGGGAGTGGAAGGCGCACTCGGGCGACACCATCGAGCGGCAGATGCGCCGCCTCGGCACGTCGGCCGACTGGTCGCGCAGCCTGTTCACCATGGACCCGGCCGCGGCCGAGGCGGTGGCCGAGGCCTTCGTGCGCCTGCACGAGGAAGGGCTCATCTACCGCGGCCAGCGCCTGGTCAACTGGGACCCGGTGCTGAAGACCGCGATCTCCGACCTCGAAGTCGTGAACGAGGAGGAGGACGGGCACCTGTGGTCCATCGCCTACCCGCTCGCCGACGGCAGCGGCACGCTCACCGTGGCGACCACGCGGCCGGAGACGATGCTCGGCGACACCGCGGTGATGGTGCATCCCGAGGACGAGCGCTATGCGCACCTGGTCGGCAAGGCCGTGCGCCTGCCGCTCAGCGGCCGCGAGATCCCGATCATCGCCGACGCCTACGTGGACCGCGAGTTCGGCACCGGCGTGGTCAAGGTCACGCCCGCGCACGACTTCAACGACTACCAGGTGGGCCAGCGCCACGGCCTGCCGCTGGTCAACATCTTCACCCCCGAGGCGAAGGTCAACGACAACGCGCCGGAGAAGTACCGCGGCCTGGACCGCTACGAGGCGCGCAAGGCGGTGCTCGCCGACCTCGAGGCCGCCGGCCTGCTGGTGGAGACGAAGGCGCACAAGCTGCAGGTGCCGCGCGGCGACCGCACCGGCCAGGTGATCGAGCCCTACCTCACCGACCAGTGGTTCGTGCGCATGGAGGGCCTGGCGAAGCGCGGCATGGCGCTGGTCGAGTCCGGCCAGGTGAAGTTCGTGCCCGCGAACTGGGTCAACACCTACCGCCACTGGATGGAGAACATCCAGGACTGGTGCATCAGCCGCCAGCTGTGGTGGGGCCACCGCATCCCGGCCTGGTACGACGACGCCGGCAACGTCTACGTCGGCCGCGACGAGGCCGAGGTGCGCGCGAAGCACGGCCTCGGCGCCGGCGTCGCGCTGCGCCAGGATCCCGACGTGCTCGAGACCTGGTTCAGCTCGCAGCTGTGGCCGATCAGCACCATGGGCTGGCCGGACCCGGCGCGCATGGCCGAGCGCGGCTTCGACCGCTACGTGCCGTCGAGCGTGCTGGTCACCGGCTTCGACATCATCTTCTTCTGGGTCGCGCGCATGATCATGGCGACCGACCACCTCGCCGGCCGGGTGCCGTTCCGCGACGTGTACATCACCGGCCTGGTGCGCGACGCGCACGGCCAGAAGATGTCCAAGTCCAAGGGCAACATCCTCGACCCGCTGGACCTGATCGACGGCATCTCGCTCGAGGACCTGGTCGCCAAGCGCACCACCGGCCTGATGCAGCCGAAGATGGCCGAGAAGATCGAGAAGGCCACGCGCAAGGAGTTCCCGAACGGCATCCCGGCGTTCGGCGCCGACGCGCTGCGCTTCACCATCGCCGCGCTCGCCGGCCACGGCCGCGACATCAAGTTCGACCTGGGCCGCGCCGAGGGCTACAAGAACTTCTGCAACAAGCTCTGGAACGCGACCCGCTTCGCGCTGATGAACGTCGGCGAAGGCGCGCGCTTCGAGGGCGTGCCACAACCGCGCACCGACGCGGAGAAGTGGATCCTGGCCGAGCTCGACCGCACCTGCGCCGAGGCCGCGGCGCACTTCGCCGAGTACCGCTTCGACCTGCTCGCGCAGGCGCTGTACGAGTTCGCCTGGAACCGCTTCTGCGACTGGTTCCTCGAGCTCGCCAAGCCCGCGCTCAACGGCGAGGACGCGGCCGCGGCCGACAGCACGCGGCACACGCTGCTGTACGTGCTGGACGCGCTGCTGCGCCTGCTGCACCCGCTCATCCCGTTCGTCACCGAGGAGCTGTGGCAGGCCGTCGCGCCGCGCCTGGGCAAGTCGGGCAGCATCATGGTCCAGCCCTATCCGCAGGCCGGCGACGTGGACGCTTCGGGCTACGCGCCCGCCGCCGCGGACATCGAGTGGCTGAAGGACACGATCTCCGCGCTGCGCCGCATCCGCAGCGAACTCAACGTGGCGCCGTCCAGGCAGGTGTCGCTGCTGCACCGCGGCGGCGCCGCCGGCGACGCCGCGCGCCTCGCCCGCTTCGACGCGCAGCTGCGCTTCCTGTGCCGCCTCGACCGCATCGAGGCGCTGGCGGGCGAGCCGCCGGCCGCGGCGCCGGCGGTGGTCGGCGAGCTGCAGCTGTTCGTGCCGTTGGAAGGCGTGGTGGACCTCGACGCCGAGCGCGCGCGCCTGGACAAGGAAATCGCGAAGGTCGCCGCCGAGAAGGCGAAGAGCGAGGCCAAGCTGGCGAAGTTCGGCCCCAACGTGCCGTCCGCCGTCGTCGAGCAGGAACGCGCCCGCCTCGCCGACTGGACCAGCCGCCTCGACGCCCTCGCCGCCCAGCGCGCCCGCCTGTAGCGTCCAGCTAGAGAAGTTCGAGGGCCATGACGATGGCGTCTTCGCGGCCGTTGGCGGCGGGGTAGTAGCGCGGGCGCCGGCCGATCTCGTTGAAGCCTTCGGCGTGGTAAAGCGCGATCGCAGCGCCGTTCGAGGGCCGCACTTCCAGGAACACGCGCTGCGCGCCGTGCCCGCGGGCCTGCTGCAGCAGCGCGCGCAGCAGGCGGCGGCCGTGGCCCTGCCGCGGCTGCGCCGGGTCCGCGCAGACGTTGAGGATGTGCGCCTCGCCCGCGGCCACGCTCAGCAGCCCGTAGCCGGCGAGCCGCCCGCCGGCGTCGAGCACCCAGGCCGGATAGCCCGCGCGCAGGCAGTCGCGGAAGATGCCGCGCGTCCACGGGAACGGATACGCGCGGCGCTCGATCTCCATCACCGCGTCGAGGTCCGCCTCGCGCATCGGCCGCAACACGGCCGGCGAGGCGGCGTCGGCGGCCAGCGCGCTCATCCCGCGCGCGCCTCCCGGCGCAGGCGGCGCAGCGCCGGCCACAGCGCGCGCTTCGCGTCCGGGTTGCCGCGCAGCGCGCTCGCCGGCGGGAAGCCGCGCAGCAGCGCCGCCGCGTCGGGCGAAGCGCGGTCGCGCCCGGCGGCGCGCAGCAGCGCGTCGCCCATCGGATGTTCCGGCAGCGCCATCGCCAGCACCGGCAGGCCGAGCTCGGCAAGGATCGCCCGCTGCACCGGATCCCAGCCCGCGCTCACGCCTGCCCCGTCCTCCGCCGCCACAGCCACTGCGCAGGCCCCGAGAGCGCGTACAGGCCGGCCGCGGCCAGCAGCACGCGCGGCGGGTCGAGCACCAGCGCGATCAGCACCGCGATCGCGACCACGATCGCGAAGAACGGCACGCGCTCGCCGCGCGCGCCGCCAGTGCCCTTGAAGCTGGTGTAGCGGATGCGGCTCACCATCAGCAGCGCCGCCGCCACGGTGAGCGCCAGCGCCCCGTAGCGCAGGTCGGCGCCGCGCAGCTGCAGGTCGTGGCAGGTCCACACGAAGCCCGCCATCAGTCCCGCGGCGGCCGGGCTGGCCAGGCCGACGAACCAGCGCTTGTCCACCTGTGCCACCTGCGAGTTGAAGCGCGCCAGGCGCAGCGCCGCGCAGGCGGCGTAGAGGAACGCGGCGAGCCAGCCGATCTTGCCGGCGGTGACGCCATCCAGGCGCAGCGCCGACAACGCCCAGTAGTACATGACCAGCGCCGGCGCCATGCCGAAGCTCACCAGGTCGGCGAGCGAGTCGTACTGCACGCCGAACTCGCTCTGCGTGTTGGTCAGGCGCGCGACCCGGCCGTCCACGCCGTCGAGCACCCCGGCGACGAAGATCGCCACGCACGCGGCCTCGAACCGCCCCTGCGAGGCGGCGATGATGGCGAAGAAGCCCGCGAACAGGCCGCCGCTGGTGAACAGGTTGGGCAGCAGGTAGATGCCGCGGCCGCGCGGCCGGCGCAGCCCGGCCGGGCCGGTGTCGTCGGGAAGGTCGGCGGGCGCCTGGATCGGTTCCATGGCCGCGAGTTTAGGGTTTTGCGGCGCCGTTCGCTTGCGCGGGCCCGGATGCGGTGCTGGAATCGGCCGGTCACGCCAGGAGCCGACGCCATGCCCGTGCTTCGCCGCCTTTCCTTCCGCCCGTCCGCGCGCCTGCTGGCCGCCCTGCTGGTGCCGGCCGCGCTGGCCTCGGCGCCGCTGGCCGCCCAGCAGGTCTACAAGTGGAAGGACGCCAACGGCGTCACCCATTTCACCGCCGAGCCGCCGCCCGAGGGCGCGCGCTACGAGTCACGCGAGGTCAGCCGCCGCGAGGCCGTGCCGGCCACGCCCGTCGCCGACGACGCCGCGCAGCAGCCGGCCGCCGCGCGCCGCGAGGATCCGGCCTGCGCCACCGCCCGCGAGAACCTGGCGCTGCTGCGGGGCAACGCCCAGGTGATGGTGGACAGCGACGGCGACGGCACGCCCGACAAGCCGCTGGCCGAGGCCGACCGGCAGAAGCAGCGCAACCTGGCCGAGGCCGTGATCGCCGCCAGGTGCAGCGGCAACGCCGGCGCGCAGGCGGAGCCCGAGGAAGCGGAAGGGGAATAGGCCGCATGGCAGAATGGGGGTTCTGCCAGAACCCCCGTCCGAGCCGCCGATGCGCCTGTCGCAGTTCCACCTCCGCACCGTCAAGGAAACCCCCGCCGACGCCGAGATCGCCAGCCACCAGCTGATGCTCCGCGCCGGCATGCTGCGCCGGCTGGCCGCGGGCCTGTACACCTGGTCGCCGCTGGGCCTGCGCGTGCTGCGCAAGGTCGAGGCGGTGGTGCGCGAGGAGATGGACCGCGCCGGCGCGATCGAGCTGCTGATGCCCACCATCCAGCCGCGCGAGCTGTGGGAGGAGACCGGCCGCTGGGCCAAGTTCGGCCCGCAGCTGCTCAAGATCCGGGACCGCAAGGAGCAGGAGTTCTGCTACTCGCCGACCGCGGAGGAAGTGGTCACCGACTTCGCGCGCCAGGAACTGGGCAGCTACAAGCAGCTGCCGGTCAACCTGTACCAGATCCAGACCAAGTTCCGCGACGAGATCCGCCCGCGCTTCGGCGTGATGCGCGCGCGCGAGTTCCTGATGAAGGACGCGTACTCGTTCCACCTCGACGAGGCGTCGCTGCAGGCCGAGTACCGCAACATGTACGACACCTACGGCCGCATCTTCACCCGGCTGGGGCTGAGGTTCCGCGCGGTGTTCGCCGACACCGGCGCGATCGGCGGCAGCGCGTCGCACGAGTTCCAGGTGCTCGCCGAATCGGGCGAGGACGCGATCGCGTTCTCCGACGCGTCCGACTACGCCGCCAACATCGAGCTTGCCGAGGCGGTGGCGCCGGGCCCGCGCCCGGCCGCCGCCGAGGCGATGCGCAAGGTCGAGACGCCGGTGCAGAAGACCTGCGAGGAGGTCGCGGCGCTGCTCGGCATCCCGCTGCAGCGCACGGTGAAGTCGGTCGCGCTGATGGCCTCCGCCGACGACGGCAGCGAGCGCTTCGTGCTCGCGCTGGTGCGCGGCGACCACGCGGTCAACGAGATCAAGCTGGCGAAGGTCGAGGGCCTGGCGCAGCACCGCATGGCCACCGAGGCGGAGATCCGCGCCCACCTCGGCAGCGAGCCGGGCTTCCTCGGGCCGGTGGCGCCGAAGGCCCCGATCACCGTGGTCGCGGATCGCAGCGTGGCGGCGATGGCGGACTTCGTGGTCGGCGCGAACGAGGCCGGCTACCACCTCGCCGGCGTCAACTGGGGCCGCGACCTGCCCGAGCCGGACGCCGTCGCCGACATCCGCAACGTCGTCGAGGGCGATCCCTCGCCCGACGGCAAGGGCACGCTGCGCATGGCGCGCGGCATCGAGGTCGGGCACGTGTTCGCGCTCGGCGACAAGTATTCGAAGGCCATGGACTGCACCGTGCTCGACGCGGCCGGCAAGCCCGTGCACCCGCTGATGGGCTGCTACGGCATCGGCATCTCGCGCATCGTCGCCGCCGCCATCGAGCAGAACCACGACGACGCGGGCATCGTCTGGCCGGAGCCGATGGCGCCGTGGCAGGTGGTGGTCTGCGTGATCAACCCGAAGGGCGACGCCGCCGTGGCCGAGGCGGCCGAGGCGCTGTACCGCGACCTGCGCGCCGCCGGCCTCGACGCCGCGCTCGACGACCGCGGCCTGCGGCCGGGGCAGATGTTCGCGGACATCGAGCTGATCGGCATCCCGCACCGCGTGGTCGTGTCCGGCCGCGGCCTGGAGGCCGGCACGTTCGAGTACCGCGCGCGCACCGCGGCGGACTCCGAGCAGCTCGACCGCGCGGCGCTGCTCGCCCGCCTCGGCGCCTAGAGGTTGCGGCGGGTCGGCAGCAGCAGGTTGCCGAACAGCAGGCCCGCGACCAGCGCCATCAGGATGTTCAGCACGCCGAGCGCGGCGCCCTGCGCCAGGGTCAGGTCCTGCTGCTGGACCATGGTCATGACCCCGCGCAGGCTCGCGCTGCCCGGCACCAGCATGAGGATGCCGGGCACGCGCACGACCGCGCCGGGCCGCCGCGCCCAGCGCGCATAGCCGTTGCCGGCGGCCGTCACCAGCAGCGCCGAGAGGAAGATGCCGGCCGGACTGCCCCACAGCTCGCCGCCGACGCGCGACACCAGGTAGCCGCCGATCGCGGCCAGCATCACCAACGGGTAGTCGCGCAGCCGCGCGCGGAACAGCACCGCGAACGAGAACGCCGCCACCGCCAGCGCGCCGAATTCCACCATCGCCGGCTGCGGCCGCAGCGCGCGCACCTGCGGCTCGATGCCGGCGAGCTTGGCCAGCGCCAGCGCCAACGCCGAGCCCACCGTGAGCTTCATCAGCGTGGCCAGCGCGCCCGCGAAGCGCGCCGTGCCCGACACGAGGTGCTGGCTGGTGAGCTCGTTGACCGCGTTGGTCAGCGTCATGCCGGGCACCAGCACGATCAGCGAGGCGATGACCACGGTGTTGAGGTTGAGCGGGCCCACGTAGGCGGCGACGAGGATCGCGACGAAGCCGGCCGCCAGCGCCGACAGCGCCTCGCCCGCCTCGCGCATCTGCGGGCGGCCGCGGGAGGCGAGCTCTAGCAGGCCGATCAGCACGCCAGCGACCCCCGCCGTGGCGATGTCCAGCCACGGCAGCCGCAGCAGGCCGCCGATGCCCGCGGCGGCCAGGCCGAAGCCCAGCACCATGGCGAGGTTGCCGCGCGGCGTCGGCGGCTTCTCCAGCGCGCGCAGGGCGGCGTGGCCTTCGGCGATGCCGAGCCGGCCGGCCATCACCTCCTCGGCGATGCGGTCGGCTTCGCACAGCTTGGCCAGGTCGGTGTCGCCCGGCGGCATGCGGATGACGCGGGTGGTGTCGCTCTCGCCGGGCGGGCGGTCCGGGTCGCTGAAGCTCAGCGTCAGGCCCGTCGGGTTCGCCATCGGCTCGCACTCCAGCCCCAGCGCCGTGGCGACCGCCACCACCGCCCCTTCCAGGCGCTGCGCGGTGGTGCCGTAGGCGTGCAGGTGCTCCGCCAGTTCGACGACGAAGGCGATGCGGGTGGCGTAGTCGGCTGCGGTGCGGGCCATGGGCGAAGCATCGCACGGCCCCGGCGCGGACCACAGCCTCCCCACGGCGCCGCACGCGCCGGGAAGGTATGCTCGGCCCCCATGACCGTGGCCAGCACGCTCCCTCCGGGCCTGGACGCCGAAGGCGACCGCCTGCGCCTGCGCGGTTGCTGGACCATCGACCAGGCCGCCGGCATCGCGGCCGCGCTGCGCGGCGCGCCGGCCGGCGCGCGCTCGCTGGACGCCACCGCGGTGGCCCGGCTGGATTCGCTCGGCGTGCTGCAGCTGCTGCGCCACGCGCGGCGCAACGGCATGGACTTCGCCGGGTTCGCCTTCCGCCCCGAGCACCACGCGCTGGTCGCCGCGATCGAGGACGTCGCCGACGACCGCCCGCGCACGAAGCGCGAGTACGGCTTCGCCGCCGCGCTGGGCCGCCTCGGCTTCGCGGTCGCCGACAACTGGAAGGAAATCGTCGCGCTGGTCAGCTTCCTCGGCGAGAACCTGGCCAAGATGGCGCGGATGGTGGCCGAGCCGCGGCGCTTCCGCCCCACCGCCACCGTGGCGCACATGGAGTCGGTGGGCCTGGACGCGGTGCCGCTGGTGGCGCTGCTCTCCTTCCTGGTGGGCGCGGTGGTGGCGTTCCTGGGCTCGAACATCCTCGCCGACTTCGGTGCGACGATCTACGTGGTCGAGCTGGTGAGCATCGCCTTCCTGCGCGAGTTCGGCGTGCTGCTCACCTCGATCGTGCTCGCCGGCCGCACCGCCAGCGCGTTCACCGCGCAGATCGGCGCCATGGTCAGCCGCGAGGAAGTGGACGCCATGCGCACGCTCGGCCTCGACCCGGTGGACGTGCTGGTGATCCCGCGCCTGCTCGCGCTGCTGGTGATGCTGCCGCTGCTCGCCTTCGTCGCCGACGTCGCCGGCCTGCTCGGCGGCATGACCGTGGGCGCGTACGCGCTCGACATCCCGCCGCAGGCCTACTTCGCGCGCATGGAGGACACCATCCAGGTGCGGCATTTCCTGGTCGGCCTGTCGAAGGCGCCGGTGTTCGCGCTGGTGATCGGCCTGATCGGCTGCCTGGAAGGCCTGCAGGTGCAGGGCACCGCGCAGTCGGTGGGCGAGCGCACCACCTCCAGCGTGGTGCAGACCATCTCGCTGGTGATCGTGCTCGACGCGATCGCCGCGATCTGGTTCATGCAGATGGACTGGTGACGCATGGCCGGCGACGAACCGATCGTCCGCGTGCGCGGCCTGGTGAACCGCTTCGGCGCGCAGGTCGTGCACGACGGGCTCGACCTGGACGTGCGCCGCGGCGAGATCCTCGGCGTGGTCGGCGGCTCCGGCAGCGGCAAGTCGGTGCTGATGCGTTCGATCCTCGGCCTGCGCCGGCCGCAGGCGGGCGCGATCGAGGTGCTGGGCACGGACGCGCTCTCGGAGGCGCCGGAGGACCGGCTGCGCATCGAGCGCGACACCGGCGTGCTGTTCCAGGACGGCGCGCTGTTCTCCTCGCTCACCGTCGGCGAGAACGTGCAGGTGCCGTTGCGCGAGCACCATCCCGAGCTGCCGGACACGCTGCGCTACGAGCTCGCGCTGCTGAAGGTGAAGCTGGCCGGCCTGCCCGCCGACGCCGTGGACAAGCTGCCCTCGCAGCTGTCCGGCGGCATGCGCAAGCGCGCCGGCCTGGCCCGCGCGCTGGCCCTGGACCCGCCGCTGCTGTTCCTGGACGAGCCCACCGCCGGCCTGGACCCGATCGGCGCCGCCGCCTTCGACCGCCTGATCCGGACCCTGCAGGAGGCGCTGGGCCTCACCGTCTTCCTCATCACCCACGACCTGGACACCCTGTACGCTATCTGCGACCGGGTGGCCGTGCTCGCCGACCGCAGGATCCTCGCGGTGGCGCCGGTGCGGGAACTGGAGCGGCTCGACCATCCCTGGGTGCAGGACTATTTCAACGGGCCGCGCGGCCGCGCCGCGCAAACCGCCAGGGAGCGCACCGCCTGACATGGAAACCAAGGCCAACTACGTCCTGATCGGCGCCTTCACCCTGGGCATCTCCGCCTTCCTGCTGCTGTTCGGCCTGTGGGCGGCGAAGTTCTCGTCGGAGCGCGACTGGCAGGACTACCAGGTGGTGTTCACCGAGCCGGTCACCGGCCTCACCGAGGGCAGCTCGGTGCAGTACAACGGCATCGCCGTCGGCACCGTGGAGACGCTCGAGCTCGACGCGCGCGACCCGCGCCGCGTCATCGCCCGGCTGAAGATCCGCGCCGGCACCCCGGTGAAGGTGGACACCCGCGCCAAGCTCTCGATCACCGGCCTCACCGGCGTGCCCTTCATCCAGCTCACCGGCGGCAGTCCCTCGGCGCCGCCGCTGGCCGCGCGCGACGGGGACGACATCCCGGTGATCCGCACCGAGGCCTCGGCGCTGCAGAACATCGCGGACACCGCCAACCGGCTGGTGGCGCGCATGGACGAGGTGCTGAGCGAGGAGAACGTCCAGCGCATCGCCAACACGTTGGCCAACATCGAGGCCATGACCGGCACGGTCGCGGCGCAGCGCGAGGACCTGCGCGCGCTGATCGCCAATGCGCGCACCGCCAGCGAGCAGCTCAACGCCACGCTCGCCGCGACCAACCGCACCGTGGAGGACGTGGACCGCGAGCTCGTGGCCAAGCTGCCCGGGCTGGTCGCGAAGCTCGACAGCACCCTCACCCGCCTCGACGCCGCCGCCGGCGGCGCCAGCGCGGTGATCGACGAAAACCGCTCGGCGATCCGCAGCTTCGCCAACGATGGCCTGGCGCAGCTCGGGCCGACGCTTTCGGAACTGCGCGCGCTGGTCCGCGACCTGCGCCGCATCAGCGACCGGCTCGAAGGCAGCCCGGCGCGCTACCTGCTGGGGCGCGATGCGCCGAAGGAGTTCGAGCCGTGAGTGGGAAGCCGGGAACAGGGAACGGGGAACGGGGAACAAGAGCGATGTCGCGTCCGGCAGCCCGCTCGGCGACTGCGGCCATGGCCGTGGCGGTGGCCGTGGCGTTGGGCGGGTGCGCGCTGGTCGGCGGTGGCAGGGAGCCGGCGACGATCTACGCGCCGCTGGTGCAGCCCGCGCCGGACCCGGCGTGGCCGGCGCTGGACTGGCAGCTCTCGGTCTCGCGCCCGGAGGCCTCGCGGCTGGTCGGCGCCACGCGCATCGCGGTACGGCCGGTGCCGGGCGAGCTGCAGGTATACAAGGGCGCGATGTGGGCCAAGGCCCCCGACGAGCAGCTGCAGGACGCCTTGCTGCGCGAGTTCGAGGCCTCCGGCAAGCTGCGCGCGGTCGCGCGCCAGGGCAGCGGCATGGCCGCCGACCACCGCCTGGAACTCGACCTGCGCCGCTTCGATGCCGACTATGCCGGCGGCACGGTGCCCGCGGCGACGATCGAGGTCGGCGCGATGTTGCTCGACGTCACCAACGGCCGCGGCGTGATCGCCAGCCGCAGCTTCACCCGCGCCGTGCCCGCTGCGGGCACCAATGTCGCGCAGGTGGCCGACGCGTTCGGCGTGGCGCTGCAGCAGCTCGCGCACGACATCGCCGGCTGGACGCTCGAAGCCGGCGCTACAGGTTCTGGTAGTTCGGACCCGAGCCGCCCTCCGGCGTCACCCAGGTGATGATCTCGTAGGGATCCTTGATGTCGCAGGTCTTGCAATGCACGCAGTTGGCGGCGTTGATCTGCAGCCTGCGTCCGTTCGCGTCCTCGACCATCTCGTAGACGCCCGCCGGGCAGAAGCGCGTGCACGGGTTGCCGTACTCGCGGGTGCAGCGGTCCACGCAGATGCCGGTGTCGTGCACCACCAGGTGCACGGGCTGGTCCTCGTCGTGCGAGGTGGCCGCGTAGTAGACGCCCTGCAGCCGGTCGCGCGGCGGCAGCGTGCGCTGCACGTAGTCGCGTTTCGGCTGCTCGTGCTCGCCGAGCTTGTCGAGCGAGCACCAGTCGGGCTTGTTGCGCAGCGTCCACGGCGACAGCCCGCCGGTGACGGTCTCCCATGCGGCGTTGAGCATGCCGAACCAGAGGCCGCGCTTGAAGCCCGGCTTCACGTTGCGGACCTTGCGCAGTTCCTTCATCGTTTCGGAAGCGCGCAGCTTCGCATCGAAGCCGGCGCTGTCGAGGGCGCCGGCGGGCGCCTGCGCAGCCACGTGCTCGGCGGCGAGCATGCCGGAGCGGATCGCCTGGTGCGTGCCCTTGATCTTGGGGACGTTGAGCAGGCCGGCGCAGTCGCCGACCAGCAGCGCGCCCGGCATCTCCACCTTCGGCAGCGATTGCCAGCCGCCGGTGGCGATGGCGCGCGCGCCCGCCGAGAGGATGCTGCCGCCCTCGAGCAGCGGCGCCACGTGCGGGTGGTTCTTCCATTGCTGGAAGGCCTCCCACGGGCGATACCCGGGGTCGCGGTAGTCGAGGCCGCTGACGTAGCCCAGCGCGATGCGGTCCTGGTCGAGGTGGTACAGGAAGCTGCCGCCGTAGGTGGCGTTGTCCGCCGGCCAGCCGAAGCTGTGCACGATCCTGCCGGGCGTCACCCGCCCCGCCGGCACCTGCCACAGCTCCTTGATGCCGATCGAGTAGCCCTGCGGGTCGCTGTCGCGATCCAGCCCGAAGCGCTTGACCATCTGCTTGGTGAGGCTGCCGCGCGCGCCCTCGGCGAACACGGTCAGCTTCGCGCGGATGTCGATGCCGGCGGTGAAGCCGGGCTTGCGGGTGCCGTCCTTCGCCACGCCCATGTCGCCGATGCGCACGCCGGCGACGCGGCCGTCCGCGTCGTGCAGCACGCTGGCGGCGGCGAAGCCCGGGTAGATCTCCACGCCCAGCGCCTCGGCCTGCGGCGCGAGCCAGGCGCACAGCGCGCCGAGGCTGACGATGAAGTTGCCGTGGTTGCGCATGCCCGGCGGCACCGGCAGCTTGCGCCCGCCGGTCTTCGTGAGCAGCCAGAATTCGTCCTCGGTCGCCGGCACGCACACCGGCGGCGGGTTGTCGCGCCAGCCCGGCAGCAACGCGTCGAGCGGACCCGGTTCGATCACCGCGCCGGAGAGGATGTGCGCGCCCACCGTGGCGCCCTTCTCGATCACGCACACGCTGAGCTCGGGCGCGAGCTGCTTGAGCCGGATCGCGAACGACAGCCCGGCGGGACCCGCGCCCACCGTGACGACGTCGTACTCCATCACGTCGCGCTCGATCTCCACCGGTTGGGCTTCCATGGGGCTGCTTCCTCGGAATGAATCGCCGATCTCGGGCCGTTTCCGGATTCTACAGGCGGCGCTTCCCGGGCGCCGGGCATGGGCCGGGCACGGGCACGATCGGCTATCCTGCCGCCTCCGCGAATCGATGGAGCCCGGGTGCCGAACGACGCCTACTTCCTGTCCACGGAAACCCCGCTGCAGGTCGCGGCCAGCGACTCGCCGGCAGGCGCGCGATGGGCGCAGGTCGCCGGCTCGGGCATCGCCAGGCCCGCGCTGCTGCTGGCGACGGGGGAATCGGCCACCGGCGGCGAAGTCCGCATCGTGCCCGGCACGCGCCTGCTGCTGCGCTACGGCGCGGCGGCGCCGGACGACGGCGATCCCGTCGAACTGCGCATCGAGTTGTGCACGCGCGACGCCCGCCATGTCGTCGCCCGGCTGCCGGTGGACGCGCAGGCGCCGCTGGACGCGATCCGCGAAATCCGGCTGGCGCTCGACCCCTGGGCGGGCCTCGAAGCGCGGGTGCGCGTGTCCGCGCACGGCCGGTCGGGGCGGTTCGCCTCCTCGCGCCGGGTCGCGGTCTACGAACTGGCGGTGGCGCAGGAGGAAGCGCTGCCGCTGGTCGCCGCGCGCGCGTTCCGCGCCGAGCGCACCGCCAACGAGCTGGCGCATTTCGCCGCCGCCTACGACCACGCGATGTACCACGGCGCCGGCACCCGCGCGCGCCGGCCGCCGACGCGCGCTGCAGCCCGCTGGAGGCGCTGGTGGAAGCGTGGACCGCGCGCCCCGCGGCCGCCGCGCCCGCGCCGCCGGCGTTCCCGCCGCCGGATGCGCTGCCCGAGGCGCTGCGCGATCCGTTCCACTACACCCACCACCTGCTCGGCCAGGCGCTGCAGGCGCGGCCGCCCGATTTCCACGGGCGACTGGCGCGCCTGGCCGCGGACCGGCCGCTGCGCATCCTGTCGCTGTGCTCGGGCGCCGCGCGCATCGAGGCCGGGATGGCGCCGCTGGCGGGCACCGCCACGCACTGGACGCTGATGGACCTCAACGAGTCGCTGCTGCGGACCGCGGCGGCGAACTTCCCCGAGGGCGTCGTCCCCGACCTGATCGTCGGCGACCTCAACACGATCCGCGACTTCGGCGTCCGCTACGACGTCATCATGTGCGTCTCCGGGCTGCACCACATCGTGGAGCTGGAGCGCGTGCTCGACTTCATTTCCGCCGCGCTGGCCGACGGCGGCGAGTTCTGGAGCATCGGCGAGGCGATCGGGCGCAACGGCAACCGGCTCTGGGGCCGCGCGCTGGACGCGGCCAACGCCTGCTTCACGCCGCTGCCGGCGCGGCTGCGGCGCAACCACCACACCGGCGTGGTGGACGAGCGCCTGCCCGACGACGACTACGGCAGCGGCACGTTCGAGGGCATCCGCAGCCAGGACATCCTGCCGCTGCTGACGGACCGGCTCGATCCGGTGGACGTGTACCGCCGCAACTGCTTCCTGTGGCGCCTGGTGAACCAGGCGTACAACGGCAACTACGACATGTCCGACCCGGAGGACGTGGCCCGGCTGCAGGGCTTCGTGCTCGCCGAACTCGCGCACTTCCGCGACGGCGGGCGGCCCACCGAGCTGCACGGCGTGTTCCGCAAGCGGCTGCTCTGAGCCGCGGCGCGCTCAGCCGGCGACCGGCACCGCGGTCTTCGCGCGCAGTTCGTCGGCGGTGACGCCCGGCGCGAGCTCCACCAGCTTCAGCCCGTCCGGCGCCACGTCGAGCACGCCCAGGTCGGTGATGATCCGGTCCACCACGCCCACGCCGGTCAGCGGCAGCGTGCACTTCGGCAGGATCTTGGGCTCGCCGTGCTTCGTGGTGTGCTCCATGAGCACGACCACGCGGCGCACGCCGGCGACCAGGTCCATCGCGCCGCCCATGCCCTTCACCATCTTGCCCGGCACCATCCAGTTGGCGATGTCGCCCTTGTCGGTGACTTCCATCGCGCCGAGGATGGCCAGGTCGATGTGGCCGCCGCGGATCATCGCGAACGAGTCGTGGCTGCCGAAGTAGCTGGCGCCGGCGCGCGCGGTCACGGTCTGCTTGCCGGCGTTGATCAGGTCGGCGTCCACTTCCGCGTCGGTCGGGAACGGGCCGATGCCGAGCAGGCCGTTCTCGCTCTGCAGCCACACGTCCACGCCTTCGGGGATGTGGTTGGCCACCAGCGTCGGCAGGCCGATGCCGAGGTTCACGTAGGCGCCGTCGGTGAGTTCCCGGGCGGCGCGCTTGGCCATTTCATCGCGGGACCAGGCCATCAGTTCGCCTCCTGGCGGATGGTGCGCTGCTCGATGCGCTTCTCGGGGTTCGGGTTGAGCACGATGCGGTCCACGTAGATGCCGGGCAGGTGCACGTGGTCCGGATCGATGGCGCCGACCTCGACGATCTCCTCGACCTCGGCCACGCACACCTTGCCGGCCATCGCGCAGGCCGGGTTGAAGTTGCGCGCGGTCTTGCGGAACAGCAGGTTGCCCGCCCTGTCCGCCTTCCACGCCTTCACCAGCGACACGTCGGCGGTGAGCGCGGTCTCGAGCACGTACATGCGCCCGTCGAACTCGCGCGTCTCCTTGCCCTCGGCCACCACGGTGCCGTAGCCGGTGGCGGTGTAGAAGGCCGGGATGCCGGCGCCGCCCGCGCGCAGGCGCTCGGCCAGCGTGCCCTGCGGGTTGAATTCCAGCTCGAGCTCGCCGGAAAGGAACTGGCGCTCGAACTCCTTGTTCTCGCCGACGTAGGACGAAATCATCTTGCGGATCTGCCGGGTCTCCAGCAGCAGGCCGAGGCCGAAGCCGTCCACGCCGGCATTGTTGGAGATCACCGTCAGGCCCTTCGCGCCGGAGTCGCGCAGCGCGGCGATCAGCGCCTCGGGGATGCCGCACAGGCCGAACCCGCCGACCGCGAGCGTCTGCCCGTCCGCGACAAGCCCCTGCAACGCCGTCGCGGCGTCGGGGTAGACCTTCCCGGCGCGTGCCGGGCGTGCCTGCGATGCTGCCATGGTTGCTCCCTGTGGGCCGTCCTGCCCTGGAGCCGGGAATTCTAGCGCGCCGCGGCGGCCTAGTCGGCCAGCAGCCGGGCCACCAAGCGGTCGGCCAGCGCCTCCGGCGATTCCGCCACCGTGTCCAACACGACCTCGGCGGCCTCCGGCGGCTCGTACGGCGAGTCGATGCCGGTGAAATTGCGCAGCTCGCCCGCCCGCGCCTTCGCGTACAGGCCCTTGGCGTCGCGCCGCTCCGCGACCTCGAGCGGCGTGTCCACGAACACTTCGAGGAACTCGCCCTCCTCGAACAGCGCGCGCGCCATGCGCCGCTCCGCGCGGAACGGCGAGATGAAGCTCACCAACACGATCAGGCCCGCATCCACCATCAGCTTGGCCACCTCGGCGACGCGGCGGATGTTCTCCACCCGGTCGGCGTCGGTGAAGCCCAGGTCCTTGTTGAGGCCGTGGCGGACGTTGTCGCCGTCGAGGATGTAGGTGTGGCGGCCGAGCGCGGTGAGGCGCTTCTCCACGAGGTTGGCGATCGTGGACTTGCCGGCGCCGGAGAGGCCGGTGAACCACAGGCAGCGCGGCGTCTGGTGCTTGATCCGCGCGCGCTCGGCCTTGTCCACGTCCAGCCGCTGCCAGTGGATGTTGCCGGCGCGGCGCAGCGCGAAGTCGATCGTGCCGGCGCCGACGGTGGCGTTGTCCTGGCGGTCGATGAGGATGAAGGCGCCGAGCTCGCGGTTGCGCGCGTAAGGCTCGAAGGCCACCGCCTGGTCGAGGTACAGGTTGCAGTAGCCGACTTCGTTGAGCTCCAGCGCCTTGGCCGCGAGCTCCTCCTGCGTGTTGACGTCGATGCGGTGCTTGATCTCGGTGACCTGCGCGCCGACCTCGCGCGTGCCGATGCGCAGCCAGTACGGCCGGCCCGGGTACAGCGGCCGGTCGCCCATCCACAGCAGGTGCGCGGCGAACTGGTCGGCGATCTCGGGCGCCTGCGCGGCGGCGGCGATGACGTCGCCGCGGCTGGCGTCCACCTCGTCCTCGAGCGTCAGCACCACGGGCTGGCCGGCGCCGGCGCGCTCGAGGTCGCCGCCCGCGGCGACCAGGCGCGCGACGCGCGAGCGGCTGCCCGAGGGCAGCACCACCACTGCATCGCCCGGCGCCACGCTGCCGGCGGCGACGGTGCCGGCGAAGCCGCGGAAATCCTGGTTCGGGCGGCAGACCCATTGCACCGGCATGCGGAAGCCGATGTCCTCCGCCCCGCGCGCGACCTGCACGGTCTCCAGGTGCTCGAGCAGCGTCGGCCCCTCGTACCACGGCATCGCCGCCGAGCGCGCGGTGAGGTTGTCGCCCTTCAGCGCGGACAGCGGGATGCAGCGCACGTCGGCGATGCCCAGCGAGGCGGCCAGCGCGCGATAGCCTTCCGCGATCGCCTCGAACGCCGCGCGGTCGTAGCCGACCAGGTCCATCTTGTTCACCGCCAGCACCACGTGGCGGATGCCGAGCAGCGCGGCGATGTAACTGTGGCGCCGGGTCTGGGTGAGCAGGCCCTTGCGCGCGTCCACCAGCACCACCGCCAGGTCCGCGGTGGACGCGCCGGTGGCCATGTTGCGCGTGTACTGCTCGTGGCCGGGGCAGTCGGCGACGATGAACTTGCGCCGGTCGGTGGCGAAGAAGCGGTAGGCGACGTCGATGGTGATGCCCTGCTCGCGCTCGGCGGCGAGGCCGTCCACCAGCAGCGCGAAGTCGAGCGCGCCGCCCTGCGTGCCGTGGCGGCGGCTGTCGGCCTCCAGCGCGGCCACCTGGTCGTCGAGGATCAGCCTGGTGTCGTGCAGCAGCCGGCCGATCAGCGTGCTCTTGCCGTCGTCCACGCTGCCGCAGGTGATGAAGCGCAGCAGGTCCTTCGACTCGTGCCGCTCCAGGTACGCGGCGACGTCCGCGGCCGCCGCGTCTCCCGCCTCCCGTCTCCCCTCTCCCGGCTTCAAAAGTAGCCCTCCTGCTTCTTCTTCTCCATCGAGGCCGCGGGATCGTGGTCGATCACGCGCCCCTGGCGCTCGGAGGTCGTGGCCACGAGCATCTCGGCGATCACCTTCTCCAGCGTGTCGGCGTCGGACTCGATCGCGCCGGTGAGCGGGTAGCAGCCGAGCGTGCGGAACCGCACGCGGCGCATCGCCGGGCGCTCGCCCGGCTGCAGCGGCATGCGCCCGTCGTCCACCATGATCAGCGCGCCGTCGCGCTCCACCACCGGCCGCTCGCGCGCCAGGTACAGCGACGGCACCGGGATGCGCTCGCGGTAGATGTAGAGCCAGACGTCGAGCTCGGTCCAGTTCGAGATCGGGAACACGCGCACCGACTCGCCCTTGTGGATGCGCGTGTTGTACAGGTTCCACAGCTCCGGGCGCTGCCGCTTCGGGTCCCAGTGGTGGCGGGCGTTGCGGAACGAGAAGATGCGCTCCTTCGCGCGCGACTTCTCCTCGTCGCGGCGCGCGCCGCCGATCGCGGCGTCGAAGCCCCAGTGGTCCAGCGCCTGCTTCAGCGCCTGGGTCTTCATCACGTCGGTGTGCACCGTCGCGCCGTGGCTGAACGGGCCGATGCCCTGGGCGATGCCCTCGGGGTTGGTCCAGGTGCGCAGCTCCACGCCGGTCTCGGCGGCGCGGCGGTCGCGGAACGCGATCATCTCGCGGAACTTCCAGCCCGTGTCCACGTGCAGCAGCGGGATCGGCGGCCGCGCCGGGTGGAAGGCCTTCTGCAACAGGTGCAGCAGCACCGAGCTGTCCTTGCCCACCGAGTACAGCATCACCGGGTTGCGGAAGCTGGCGGCCACCTCGCGCAGGATGTGGATGCTCTCGGCCTCGAGGCGGTCGAGGTGGCTTGCGGCGGGCAGGCTCATTCCCTGGGGCTGCGCTCGGCGGGGGTTCCGGGCGATTGTACGTGCTGGGCGCTCACGGGGCCCGAACGCACGGCGGCCGAGGATCGGCCGTCCGCGGCCCCCGCCCGCGTTCTTTCCTGCTCCCCACGCCCGGTGACAGCCATGGCCCTGCACGACAGCATCCTCGACACCATCGGCGGCACGCCCGTCGTCCGCCTCCACCGCATGGCGCCCCCCGGCGTCGAGCTCTACGCCAAGGTGGAGTCCTTCAACCCCGGCGGCTCGGTCAAGGACCGCCTGGCGCTGGCCATCGTCCTCGACGCCGAGCGCCGCGGCGTGCTGCAGCCGGGCCAGACCATCGTCGAGGCGACCTCGGGCAACACCGGCGTCGCGCTGGCGATGGTCGCGGCGGCGCGCGGCTACCCGTTCGTGGCGGTGATGGCCGAGACCTTCTCGATCGAGCGCCGCAAGCTGATGCGGGCCTACGGCGCGAAAGTGATCCTGACGCCCGCCGCCGAACGCGGCAGCGGCATGGTGCGCAAGGCCGAGGAACTGGCGCGCAGGCACGGCTGGTTCCTGGCGCGGCAGTTCGAGAACGAGGCCAACCCGGCCTGGCACCGCAACACCACCGGCCCGGAGATCCTGCGCGACTTCGCCGGACGCCGCCTGGACTTCTTCGTGACCGGCTGGGGCACCGGCGGGACCCTGACCGGCGCCGGCGAGGTGCTGAAGCTGGCCCGGCCGGGCCTGCAGGTGGTGGCCGCAGAGCCCGCGGCCGCCCCGCTGCTGGCGGGCGGCGAATGGCAGCCGCACCGCATCCAGGGCTGGACCCCGGACTTCGTGCCGAAGGTCCTCGCACGCGAGGTCGTGGACCGCATCGTCGCCGTGGACGAGGTGCTGGCCCGCGACACCGCGCGGCGCCTGGCCGCCGAGGAGGGCCTGCTGGTCGGCATCTCCGCCGGCGCCACGGTGGCCGCCGCGCTGGAGGTCGCCGCCGGCGCGCCGGCGGGATCGGTGCTGCTGGCCATGCTCCCGGACACCGGCGAACGCTACCTGTCCACCTTCCTGTTCGAGGGCGTCGCCGAGGGTTCGGACGACGACTGGCTGGCCTCGCTGGACCGGGCCCCGGGTTAGAATCGAGGGCTCCCCGCCCGCAGGAATGCCCCAGCACAACGATGAAGATCCTCGTCGGTTACAAGCGCGTGGTGGACTTCAACGTCCGCATCCAGGTCAAGCCCGACGGCTCGGGCGTGGTCACCGATGGCGTGAAGCTGTCCGCCAACCCCTTCGACGAGATCGCGCTGGAGGAGGCACTGCGCCTGCGCGACAAGGGCATCGCGACCGAGGTCGTGGTCGCCACCATCGCGCCGGCCGATGCCCAGGCGCACCTGCGCAACGGCCTGGCCATGGGCGCCAACCGCGCCATCCACGTGGTCGCCGACCAGCCGGTGCAGCCGCTCACCGCGGCCCGCACCCTGCTCAAGCTGGTCGAGCGCGAGCAGCCCGACCTGGTGATCCTCGGCAAGCAGGCGATCGACGACGACGCCAACCAGACCGGGCAGATGCTGGCCACGCTGTGGGGCCGCCCGCAGGCCACGTTCGCCTCGAAGCTCGAGGTCGCCGGCGGCAAGGCCACGGTGGTGCGCGAGGTGGACGCCGGCCTCGAGACGCTCGAGGTGGACCTGCCCGCGGTGGTCACCACCGACCTGCGCCTCAACGAGCCGCGCTTCATCAAGCTGCCGGACATCATGAAGGCCAAGTCCAAGCCGCTGGAGACGATCGCGTTCGCCGACCTCGGCGTCGAGGCCGGCGACATGCTGGAAACCACGCATTACGCGCCGCCGGCCAAGCGCAGCCGCGGCGTGATGGTCAAGGACGCGGCCGAGCTGGTCGCGGTGCTCAAGCAGAAGGGGTTGCTGTAATGGCGGGCAAGGTCCTCATCGTCGCCGAACACCTGGACGGCAAGCTCAACGCCGCCACCGCGCGCTGCGTGTCCGCCGCGCAGGCGCTGTCGCCGGAGGCCATCGACATCGTCGTGCTGGCCGCCGACCCGTCGGCCGTCGCCGCCGAGGCCGCGCAGGTCGCGGGCGTCACCAAGGTGCTGGAAGTGGCCAACCCGGCCAACGCGCAGCCGGTGGCGCAGGTGCTCGCGCCGCAGGTGGCGAAGCTCGCCGCCGGCTACACCCATGTGTTCGGCCCCTCCACCACCTTCGGCAAGGACCTGATGCCGTGCGTGGCCGCGCTGCTCGGCGTCGCCCAGGTGTCGGACGTGATGGCGGTCGAGGACGCGCGCACCTTCAAGCGCCCGATCTACGCCGGCAACGCCATCGTCACCGTGCGCGCCCCCGAGGGCCGCGCCGTCGTCGCCACCATCCGCACCGCCTCGTGGCCGGAAGCCGCGCGCGGCGGCAACGCGCCGGTGGAAGCCGCGGCGGTGGACGCCGCGCTGCCCACGCACACGCGCCATGTCGGCCTCGCCGCCGGCAAGTCCGACCGCCCCGACCTGCAGGCCGCGAAGCGGGTGGTCTCCGGCGGCCGCGGCGTCGGCTCGAAGGAGAACTTCGAGATCATCTACAAGCTCGCCGACAGGCTCGGCGCGGCCGTCGGCGCCTCGCGCGCCGCTGTGGACGCGGGCTACGTGCCGAACGAGCTGCAGGTGGGCCAGACCGGCAAGATCATCGCGCCGGAGCTGTACGTCGCCGTGGGCATCAGCGGCGCGATCCAGCACCTCACCGGCATCAAGGACGCGGGCACGATCGTGGCGATCAACAAGGATCCGGACGCGCCGATCTTCGAGATCGCCGACGTCGGCCTGGTCGGCGACCTGTTCCAGGTGCTGCCGGAACTCGAGGCGGCGCTTTGACCGACAAGCGCGTGATGGTCGTCTTCGGCACCCGGCCGGAGGCGATCAAGATGGCCCCGGTCGTCGCCGCGCTGCGGCGCACGCCCGGCCTCGCGGTGGAGGTGGTGGTCACCGCCCAGCACCGCGAGATGCTGGACCAGGTGCTGGAGCTGTTCGGGATCGCGCCCGAGGAAGACCTCGACCTGATGGCCGCGAACCAGGGCCTGCCGGACCTGTTCGCGCGCATCCTCACCGGCCTGTCGGCGGTGCTGGCGCGCCGGCGCCCGGACCTCGTGGTCGTGCACGGCGACACCAGCACCACGCTGGCGGCGTCGCTCGCCGCGTTCTACGCGCGCGTGCCCGTGGCCCACGTCGAGGCCGGCCTGCGCACCGGCGACCTGTCCGCGCCGTGGCCGGAGGAAGCGAACCGCAAGCTCACCGCCGGCCTCGCCGCGCTGCATTTCGCGCCCACCGCCACCGCCCGCGACAACCTCGCCGCCGAAGGCATCCGCGCCGGCGTGCACGTCACCGGCAACACGGTGGTGGACGCGCTGCTCGACGTCGCCGGGCGCATCGAGGCCGACCCGGCGCTGGCCGCGCGGCTGGACGCGATGCTGCCGGCGACCCCGCCCGGGCGCCGCATCGTCCTGGTCACCGGCCACCGCCGCGAGAACTTCGGCGCGGCGTTCGAGCAGATCTGCGCCGCGCTGCGCGAACTGTCGCAGCGCGGCGACATCGAAGTGGTGTACCCGGTCCACCTCAACCCCAACGTGCAGGAACCCGTGCGCCGCTGGCTGGGCGACGCGCCGGGCGTGCACCTGGTGCCGCCGCTCGACTACCTGCCGTTCGTGCGCCTGATGTCGCGCGCGCACGTGATCCTCACCGACTCCGGCGGCATCCAGGAGGAAGCGCCTTCGCTCGGCAAGCCGGTGCTGGTGATGCGCGCCAAGACCGAGCGCCCGGAAGCGGTCGCCGCCGGCACCGTGCGCCTGGTGGGCACGGAGGCCGCGACCATCGTGGCCGAGACCGCACGCCTGCTCGACGACGACGCGGCGCACGCCGCGATGGCGCGCGCGCACAACCCCTACGGCGACGGCCAGGCCTCGGCGCGCATCGCCGCGGCGGTGGCGGCGTTCCTCGCCCGAGGCTAGGCCTCCGGCGCGGTCACGGTGAACGTGCCGATGGTGCCGCGCGTGCCATCGCCGCAGACCCACTCCACCGCGTAGCGCCCCGGCTGGCGGATCCAGGCGGGATCGGCGAAGCCCGCCGACGCCGCCTTGCCGACCAGGGTGAGCGGTGCGCGCTGCCCCGCGACTTCGAGCTGCGGCCGGCCACGCGCGCCCTCGCGGAGCTGGAACCAGAACGCGCTGCCCCCGTTCGGCTGCGGGTTGAACGGTTCGCCCGCCGGGGTGGTCTGCGGGCCCCAGCTGGCCACGTCGAGGCCGCAGCGCGGGTGGTCGCCCGCGAGTTCCATCGGCGTCCAGCGCGCGAAGGCCCGCGCGTCCAGCAGCGCCAGCGCGTGGCGATGGCCGTGCCCCAGGTCGGCGCGCAGCGTGTCGCGCGCCTTGCGCACGGCGATCGCGCGCTCGCAGGCCTGCTCGCCCCGGCGGCAGCGGCGCCAACCGTCGCCCTCGCGCACCAGCATCGCGTTGAAGAAGACCCGGCCCTCGGCCACGTCCGGCAGCGGCTCCGCGGGCACCTGCGGCAGTGTCGGATGGCCCGGCCCGAGCAGCGCAAGGAGGCGCGGCGCCAGTTCGTACAGGGGCAGCGAGCCCATGGGCACCGGCCCGCGACGGCCGTCGATCACCAGCAACGGCGTCTGCGCGATTTGCGCGAGGGCGTTGTCCGGGCCGGCGGCCACCGGCATGCCGGACACCGCATACGGATCCGGGTCCGTCCCCAGCACCGGCGCGTGGTCGCCGAAGGCGACGATGATCGCGTCGGGGTCCGCTTCGAGGATGGCCCGCGCTTCCGCCATGAACGCAGCGGTCGTGTAGCGCACTGCGTTGGCGTAGGCCTGCAGCATCGGCGCCGCGGGCGTGACCTGCACGATGTCGGGCCGGCGCTTGTGGTCGCGATCGAACGGATAGTGCGAGCTCAGCGACACGAGCCAGGTGAAGCCCGGGCGCGCGTCGTCCAGCGACGCCGCCCATTCACGCTCCTGGCGGTAGGTGGAGGCGTCGGCGAGGAACGCGCCGTCGAAGTCGTCGGCCTCGAAGGCGCGCAGGGACCGGTATGCCTCGAAGCCGAGCAGCGGGTAGGCGCGGTCGCGGCGCCAGTACGACGCCCGGTAGGGATGGATCGCCACCGTGCGGTAGCCCGCCTCGCGCAGGACCCGCGGCAGGCAGGGCATCGGGTTGCGCACCGCCTGCTCGAAGGTGATGTCGTCGCGCATCGCCGGCAGCGCGCACAGGAACTCGAACTCGGCGTTGGCGGTGGCGCCGCCGAACACCGGCGTCGCCACGGTCGAACTGCCGCCGGCGGTCCAGGCCGCGCGGAACGCCGGGTCGAACGGATCCTGCGAGAACGCGTAGGCGCGGAGCCGGGTCGGATCCCACACCGACTCGAGCAGGAAGGCATGGATGGCGCGCGCGTGGAACGCGCCCGGCGCACGGTAGGGCGCCAGGCCCAGGCGCGCGATGGCCGCGGCCACTTCCGCCCGGTCGGGCACGTCGGCGAGTTCGGCCTGGCGCTGTCCCAGCGCCCGCAGCAGGTAGGTCGTGCCGCCGGCGGCCACCAGCGCGCGTGCGCGGCCCGGTTCCGCGGCCGGCTCGCGCGCCAGGCGCGGCGGCAGCACCTGCAGCACGACCACGAGCCACGCCGCGGACACCAGCAGCCACGGCGCGCGCCGCAGCGCGGGCAGCAGGCCAACCACCAGCGCGAGCAGCCACGCGCCCAGCAGGGCGCAGGCGAAGGCCAGGCGCCAGCCGTGCAGCACGCCCAGCAGTTCGACGCCGCGGAACAGGTCGCCGGGCTCGAGCGGCGCGCCCATCATCGCGAGCTTGGCCGCGTGCCCCGGCAGCAGCAGCGCGGCGATCGCGGCCGCGAGCAGCCACGGCTGGAACCGCCAGCGCGCCGCCAGCGCGGCGCCGGCGACGAACGGCCACGCGAGCGCGGCGTCGCGCAACACCGCCTGCGGGGAATACCGGAGATCGAACCAGGCGTACGACGCCAGCGCCGCCAGCGTGTTCGCCACCCCCACCGCCACCACGGCCCGCAGCAGGGCCGCCCCGATCCGACGGGACGCCACCACCCTCACCCCATGCTCCCGCCGCGGTACGCGTGCGGTTCCCACGGGCCCCACTTCGCTTCGTAGAGGGCCTTGTTGGCCTCGAACAGGGCCTTGCGCCGCTCGGCGCGGAGCGCATCGAAGCTCGCCGACAGGTGGTGGTGCACGAACACGTCTTCCGCACAGGCGATGCGCCAACCGGCCTGCTCGACCCGGCGGCAATAGTCGTCGTCCTCGAAGAAGCCGACGCCGAACGCCTCGTCGAGTTCGCCGACGTGCTCGAAGACTTCGCGGCGCATGGCCACGCAGAAGAACGCCGCGGTGCGCAGCGGCAGCTCGCGGCCCGGGTGCCGGCGGGTGTATTCGCCGGCGGGGCCGTGCATGTCGGCGGGATCGTCGTAGGCGATGTCGATCTTTGCCTCGTTGCCGATGTTGTTGGTGACCGGCCCGACCAGGCCCAGCGTCGGGTCGCGGCGCAGGTGCGCGCACAGCGTCCGCACCCAGCCGTGGGTGACGCGGGTGTCGTTGTTGAGCATCACCAGGTAGTCGCCGGAGGCCGCGCGCAGGCCGACGTTGTTGCCGGCGGCGAAGCCGAGGTTGGCGTCGTTGGCGATCAGGCGCCGGCGGTGGCCGGCCGCGGACCGTTCGCGCTCCCACCCGCGCAGCCAGTCCACCGAGCCGTCGGACGAGGCGTTGTCCACCACGATCACCTCGAGGTTCGGGTAATCGCTGCACGCCTCGATGGACGCCAGGCAGGCCTGGGTGAAGGCCAGGTTGTTGTAGGCGAGCACCACCACGCTCACCAGCGGCTCGCGGATCGAGGCCAGCGCCTCGTCGAGCTCCAGCGCGCGGTGCTCCCAGGTCTGGCCCTCGGCGAAGCGCTTCCGCGCCTCCACTTCCATCGGCGACCCCGGCGACGCCAGCGCTTCGCCCACCGCCGCCACGAACGCGTCGTGGTCGCGGGCGACGCGCACCAGGCCGTCGAACTGCGCCATCTCCGGCAGGTCCACGGCGACCACCGGCTTGCCGGCGGCGAGGTACTCGTAGACCTTCACCGGGTTGGTGGCCATCGTCAGCTCGACGACGCGGAACGGCAGCAGCGCGACGTCGAAGCCGTGCAGCCAGTACGGCAGGCGCGTGTACGGCACCTCGCCGACCATGCGCACGTTCGGCAGGCCGGCGAGCTGCCCGGCCGCGCCGACGGTGTCGCTGCCGATCAGCAGCACCAGCGCGCCGGGGTTGGCGAGCGCGACCTTGCGCACCAGGGCCACGTCGAACCATTCGGCGATGGCGCCGAAGTAGCCGATGACCCGGCGCCCGTCCGGGTCGCGGAACACCTCCGCGGGCATGGCCGCGAAGAAGGCCGCGTCGCCGGCGTTGCGCACCAGCGCGGTGTTGCGCGCGCGCGGGCCGACCTCGCGCTCCAGCCACTGCGAGGTCACGACCACCAGGTCGGCGTCCTCGACGAGCGCCTGCTCGGCGCGGATCACCGCGGGCGCGTTGTCGTCGAAGCCGGCGTGGTGGTCCATGCAGTCGTAGACGACGCGCGCGTTCGGCACCATGCGTGCGAACGGCGACCAGTACGGATGCTGCACCAGCGACATCGAGGCGCGCGTGCCGGTCCAGCCCAGCAGCTCCGCCAGCGAGGCCTGGATCGCCCCGGCCTGCGCGGCGTCCGGCATGGCGTGGTAGATCGGCGGATTGCCGGCGAGGTTCAGGTGCACCTGGAACAGGCGGCCGGACGCGTCGAGCGGCTCCGCGCGGAACCCGGGCCCGGCTGCGTCCTCGAAATTGTTGGAGACGTAGAACACGCGGTGGCCGCGGCGCGCGAGCGCGCGCGCCAGGTGCTGCGGGCGCTGCGTGCGGAAGTGCCAGTCGATGACCGCCCAGACGAAGACGTCGGCGAGGCCTGGTTCGGCATCGCGCAGCGCGGGCGGCGCCACCGGCGCCGGCACGGGGGCGGCGGGGATCGCGCCGGCCGCGGGCGCGGCAACGCCGGCGCCGCCGCCAGCGAACGGCAGGCGCGCGCGCAGCGCATGCCAGCGGCGGCGCAGTTCGCGCGCGTCGTCCGGGCCGGCGCGGCCGCAGAGCAGGCGCAGCGCGACGCGGAACGGCCGCGTCCAGCGCCACGAACGCGAGCGCAACACCAGCGCCAGCGTGGCCGCCTGCTCGCGCAGGCGCGCGGCTTCGTACGACAGCTCGCGCCAGCGCGCGTCCGCGATCGCGGCCTCCTCGGCCAGGCGCGCCTGCGTGGCGGCGGCCTCGCGGCGCGCCTGCTCGG